>Ga0207831_100044_pt1 | contig 230911 bp, 181 predicted proteins | sample TtanPargueraPR_7_FD_187741 | JGI IMG/M metagenome (GOLD analysis project Ga0207831, IMG submission 187741) | Aerobic enrichment media microbial communities from Bioluminiscent Bay, La Parguera, Puerto Rico - Tt and M1 (2) (SPAdes) | ecosystem: Environmental > Aquatic > Marine > Unclassified ...
CAATGGTTACTCCTGACAAAGAGCAGGAAGCCAAAGATGCCGGAGCCGACTATGTAGGACTTGACGAGTACGTTGAGAAAATAAAAGGTGGTTGGACCGATGTAGATGTTATTATTACCATGCCTCCAGTAATGGGGAAAGTTGGGCAGTTAGGACGTATTTTAGGTCCTCGTGGCTTAATGCCAAACCCAAAGAGTGGTACTGTAACAATGGAAGTTGGAAAAGCTATCTCCGAAGTAAAACAGGGTAAAATTGATTTTAAAGTTGACAAATTTGGTATTGTTCATACTACAATCGGGAAAGTTTCTTTCACGGCTGATAAAATTAAGGACAATGCAGTTGAATTTCTTAACATGATCAATAAATTGAAACCTGTTGCTGCAAAAGGAACCTACATTAAGAGTATCTATTTATCAAGTACCATGAGCCCTGGTATCCAAGTAGAAGCTAAGTCGTTTGCAGAATAAAAATGAGGAATTATGAAGAGTTCAGAGAAACAAGTTATTATTAATCAGTTACAAGAACAGATAGATTCATACGATCATTTTTACCTGACCGACATTGCTGGCTTAAATGCTGAAGATACCAGTGATTTAAGGAGACTATGTTTCAGCCAAGAGGTAAAACTGGTTGTTGTTAAGAATACTCTACTAAGAAAAGCTCTTGAGAACTCTACTAAAGAGGCTGAAGAGATTTTCGATGCACTTAAGGGAAACACCACAGTAATGTTTTCTTCAAACGGTAATGCACCGGCTAAATTGATTAAAGACTTCGCTAAAAAGCACAAAAAGCCTGTATTAAAGGCTGCTTATGTTGAAGAATCGATTTACATGGGAGCTGACCAATTGGAGACATTAATTGCCGTTAAATCTAAAAACGAGCTTATTGCTGATGTTGTTGCTCTGTTACAATCACCAATGAAAACAGTTCTCGGACAGTTGCAGTCTGGTGGTAATATCATTCACGGTGTTCTTGATACACTGAAAGAAAAAGAATAATTTTTTTGAAATAATATTTAAAAAGAAATAAAAATGGCAGATTTAAAACAGCTTGCAGAAGAGTTGGTAAACTTGACTGTTAAAGAGGTTAACGAATTAGCTGGTATTCTAAAAGACGAATATGGTATTGAACCAGCTGCTGCTGCAGTAGCAGTTGCAGGACCAGCTGCAGGTGGTGGCGAAGAGGCTGCTGCTGAACAAACTGAATTTGACGTGATCTTAAAAGCTGCGGGTGCATCGAAACTTGCAGTTGTTAAACTCGTTAAAGAACTAACTGGCCTTGGTCTGAAAGAAGCCAAAGCAGTTGTAGATGAAGCTCCAAAAGCGCTTAAAGAAAAAGTTTCGAAAGACGAAGCTGAAGCTTTAAAAGCACAGCTTGAAGAAGCTGGAGCCGAAGTTGAAGTAAAATAAGCAAAGCTACCTATTTATAGGTAATACGGTTTAGAACCCTTCGTAAGTTGGGTTCTAAACCTTTTTGTGTATTTATATTTTATATAATTAACCTGTATAAATGCATGTCAGTACAAGCAAAAAAAGAGAGGATTAATTTTTCCTCAACACAAACCAGGTTTGATTACCCTGACTTCTTAGAAGTACAAGTTAAATCATTTAAAGATTTTTTTCAGTTAAAAACCACACCTGACAAAAGAAAAGGGGAGGGTTTATACAGAGTTTTTGAAGAAAACTTTCCAATATCGGATACTCGAAACAATTTCGTGTTGGAATTTATCGACTACCAGGTCGATCCTCCTCGATACTCGATAGACGAGTGTATAGAACGTGGTTTAACTTTTAGCGTGCCGCTGAAAGCAAAGCTGAAACTCTACTGTACCGATCCGGAACACGAAGATTTCGATACCGTGGTTCAGGACGTATATTTGGGAACTGTGCCATACATGACCAACAGAGGTACCTACATCATTAATGGTGCCGAGCGTGTTATTGTTTCGCAGCTGCACAGATCTCCGGGTGTATTCTTTGGTCAAAGTTTACATGCCAACGGTACAAAATTATATTCTGCACGTATTATTCCTTTCAAAGGATCGTGGATTGAATTTGCTACCGACATCAACAGTGTGATGTTCGCGTACATCGACAGGAAAAAGAAATTACCTGTAACCACTTTATTGCGTGCTATTGGCTACGAAAGCGATAAAGATGTTTTAGAAATATTCGATCTGGCCGACGAAGTAAAAGTTTCGAAGTCAGGTTTAAAGAAAGTAATCGGTAGAAGACTGGCAGCCCGTGTTCTTAAATCGTGGGTTGAAGACTTTGTTGATGAAGATACCGGTGAAGTTGTATCGATCGAGCGTAACGAAGTAATTATTGATCGTGAAACAGACATTGAAGAAGATCACATTGAAGAGATTCTTGAATCGGGTGTAAAAACCATTCTGTTACACAAAGAAGATCAAAATCAGCAAGACTTTGCTATTATTTACAACACGCTTCAAAAAGATCCATGTAACTCGGAAAAAGAAGCCGTTCTTCACATCTACCGTCAGTTGCGTAACGCAGAACCGCCCGATGAAGCTACTGCACGCGACGTAATTGATAAGCTGTTCTTCTCTGATAAGAGATACGACCTTGGAGAAGTTGGTCGTTACAGAATCAATAAAAAATTAGGAATCGATGTGGACATGGAAAACCGTGTCCTAACAAAAGTCGACATCATTGAGATTATCAAGAACTTGATTCAATTGGTAAACTCAAAAACTGATGTTGATGATATTGACCACTTAAGTAACCGTAGGGTACGTACGGTAGGCGAGCAAATGTATAACCAGTTTGGTGTAGGTTTGGCTCGTATGGCACGTACAATTCGCGAGCGTATGAATGTTCGCGATAACGAAGTGTTTACACCGATTGATTTGATTAACTCGAAAACATTGTCTTCAGTTATCAACTCATTCTTCGGAACAAACGCACTTTCGCAGTTTATGGATCAAACCAACCCACTTGCTGAAATGACGCACAAACGTCGTATGTCGGCTTTAGGTCCTGGTGGTCTTTCTCGCGAGCGTGCAGGTTTCGAGGTTCGTGACGTTCACTTTACGCACTACGGTCGTTTATGTCCGATTGAAACACCAGAGGGACCAAACATTGGTTTGATCTCTTCTTTGTGTGTTTTCGCAAAAATTAACCCACTAGGGTTTATTTCAACACCATACCGAAAAGTAGAAAACGGAACAGTTGACTTGTCAGAAACAGGTGCTGTTTACTTAACTGCTGAAGAAGAAGAAGGTAAAATTATTGCACAGGCAAACGCTCCAATTGGAGAAGACGGTAAATTCATTAACGAAAAGGTTAAGGCTCGTTTAGACGGTGACTATCCTGTAGTTGATGCCGGTGAAGTTGAACTGATGGACGTTGGTCCTAACCAGATTGCTTCGGTTGCTGCATCGCTTATTTCGTTCTTGGAGCACGATGATGCGAACCGTGCATTGATGGGATCGAACATGATGCGCCAGGCAGTTCCGCTACTTCGTCCTGAAGCGCCAATTGTTGGTACCGGTTTGGAGGCAAGTGTTGCCAAAGACTCGGAGGTAATGATTTGTGCCGAAGCTGATGGTGTTATCGAATTTGTTGATGCAAAACAGATTATTGTTCGTTACGATATGACGGAAGAAGATCGCTTTGTGAGCTTCGATCCTGAGGTAGTAACTTATAATCTGCAAAAATATACTAAAACAAACCAGGGTACTACAGTTGACCTGAAACCAATTGTAGTAAAAGGTCAGCGCGTAGAAGAAGGTGAGATTCTTACCGAAGGTTACGCAACCGATAAAGGTGAGCTGGCACTGGGTCGTAACCTGCAGGTGGCATTCATGCCTTGGCAGGGTTATAACTACGAGGATGCGATTGTAATTTCGGAGCGTATCGTTCGCGAAGATGTTTTCACTTCGGTACACGTTGATGAATACACTTTGGAAGTGCGCGACACCAAACGTGGAGTTGAAGAATTTACTTCTGATATTCCTAACGTTAGTGAAGAAGCTACTCGTAACCTTGATGAAAATGGTTTGATTAGAGTTGGAGCCAACGTAAAACCTGGCGACATTCTTATTGGTAAAATTACGCCAAAAGGAGAATCTGATCCTTCTCCTGAGGAAAAACTTTTACGTGCCATCTTTGGTGACAAAGCAGGTGATGTAAAAGATGCTTCATTAAAAGCATCTCCATCTTTAAAAGGTGTTGTAATCGATAAAAAATTGTTCTCTCGCGTAGCGAAAGACAAAAAAGGTAAAGCAACAAAAACATTGCTCGACCAGATCGATGAGAAACTAGAAAAAGATATTGCAGCACTTCGCGTAAAACTCGAGGATAAACTGTTCACTTTGGTTAATGGTAAAACTTCGCAGGGAGTGAAAGACTATTACGGAACTGAGTTTATTCCGAAAGGCGTTAAATTTACACTGAAGCAATTACAGGAACTGGATTACCTGAATATCGATCCTTCAAAATGGACCACCGATAAAGCTAAAAACGATTTGATTTTTAGATTGGTGAACAACTTCATTATGAAGCAGAAAGAAGCAGAAGCAGTATCACGTCGCGAGCGTTACAATGTAACCATCGGTGATGAGCTTCCTGCAGGTATTATTCAGTTGGCTAAAATTTATATTGCTAAAAAACGCAAACTGCAAATTGGTGATAAAATGGCGGGACGTCACGGTAACAAAGGTATTGTTTCGCGTGTTGTACGTGCCGAAGATATGCCATTCCTTGCAGACGGAACACCGGTTGATATCGTATTGAACCCACTTGGTGTACCATCGCGTATGAACCTTGGACAGATTTACGAAACTGTACTTGGTTGGGCCGGTAAAGAGCTTGGTTTGAAATTCGCTACACCTATTTTTGATGGTGCTAGTTTGGAAGAGGTTTCTGAATACACCGACAAGGCAGGTATTCCTCGTTACGGAGAAACACGCCTGATTAACGGTGAAACCGGAGAACCATTTGATCAGCCAGCAACTGTAGGTATTATTTACATGCTGAAACTGGGCCACATGGTAGAAGATAAAATGCACGCCCGTTCAATCGGACCTTACTCATTAATTACGCAGCAGCCATTAGGTGGTAAAGCACAGTTTGGTGGTCAGCGTTTTGGTGAGATGGAAGTTTGGGCATTAGAGGCATTTGGAGCTTCTCATATCCTTCAGGAAATTCTTACCGTTAAGTCGGATGACGTAATGGGACGTGCAAAAGCTTACGAATCGATCGTGAAAGGTGAGCCAATGCCACAACCTGGTATTCCTGAATCGCTGAATGTACTGCTTCACGAATTACGCGGACTTGGTCTGAGCGTGAGAATGGAGTAGAATAAGTTAGGTGCAGTTTTAAATTGATAGTTAATTTGAATTATGGCATTCAAAAAAGATAATAAAGCAAAAACTAGTTTCTCAAAAGTTTCGGTAAGCCTTTCATCTCCTGAAGAAATTCTGGAAAGATCGTTTGGTGAAGTACTGAAGCCAGAAACAATTAACTACAGAACGTATAAACCAGAACGAGATGGTTTGTTCTGTGAGCGTATTTTCGGACCGGTAAAAGACTACGAATGCCACTGTGGTAAATACAAACGTATCCGTTATAAAGGAATCGTTTGCGACCGTTGTGGTGTTGAGGTAACCGAAAAGAAAGTACGTCGTGAGCGTATGGGACACATTTCATTGGTGGTACCGGTAGCTCACATTTGGTATTTCAAATCGTTGCCTAACAAAATTGGTTACTTGCTTGGTTTACCAACCAAAAAGCTTGATACCATTATTTATTACGAACGCTATGTTGTTATCCAGGCGGGTGTAAAACATCAGGATGGCGTTAAAGAATTAGATTTCCTGACTGAAGAAGAGTACCTGGATATTCTGGATACACTTCCAAAAGAGAATCAATTCCTTGACGACGACGATCCAAACAAGTTTATCGCAAAAATGGGTGCTGAAGCACTGTTTGATATTCTAAGCCGTTTGGAATTGGATGATTTGTCATTCACATTGCGTCATAAAGCAAACACCGAAACATCGCAGCAGCGTAAAAACGAGGCGTTAAAACGCTTGCAGGTTGTTGAGGCGTTCAGAGCAAGTAAAAACCTTAACCGTCCGGAATGGATGATCGTTAGGGTTGTGCCTGTAATTCCTCCTGATTTGCGTCCGTTAGTGCCATTGGATGGTGGTCGTTTCGCAACGTCAGATTTGAATGACCTGTACCGAAGAGTAATTATCCGTAACAACCGTTTGAAACGATTGATCGAAATTAAAGCTCCTGAGGTAATTTTAAGAAACGAGAAACGTATGCTACAGGAAGCTGTGGATTCGTTATTCGATAACTCAAGAAAATCTAATGCCGTTAAAACAGAAAATAACCGTGCGCTGAAATCACTGTCTGACAGTTTGAAAGGTAAGCAAGGTCGTTTCCGTCAGAACCTTTTGGGTAAACGTGTTGACTATTCTGCACGTTCGGTAATCGTTGTTGGTCCTAAATTGAGGATCCACGAATGCGGTATCCCAAAAGATATGGCTGCAGAACTTTACAAACCTTTCGTAATCCGTAAGTTGATTGAAAGAGGTATTGTAAAAACTGTAAAATCGGCAAAGAAAATCGTTGATAGAAAAGATCCTGTAGTTTGGGAGATTCTTGAAAACGTGCTGAAAGGACACCCTGTAATGTTGAACAGGGCACCTACTCTGCACCGTCTGTCAATTCAGGCATTCCAGCCTGTGCTTATTGAAGGTAAAGCAATTCAGCTGCACCCATTGGTATGTACCGGTTTTAACGCCGACTTCGATGGTGACCAGATGGCGGTTCACTTACCACTTGGTAATGCTGCAATTTTGGAAGCTCAGTTGTTGATGCTTGCTTCGCACAACCTATTGAACCCTGCTAACGGTGCTCCTATTCAGGTACCATCGCAGGATATGGTTCTTGGTCTGTACTACATGACCAAACCACGTAAAGGCGGTCGTGGCGAAGGAATGACCTTCTATTCAGCAGAAGAAGTAACTATTGCATACGAAGAGAAAGCAATTGATCTTCACGCAATTATTAAAGTTAAAGTTGAAGACATCGACGAAAATGGTGATTATTTTAACCATATCATCGAAACAACTGTAGGTCGTGTTCTTTTCAACGAATATGTACCGCGTCAGGCAGGTTACGTAAACCAGATTTTGACTAAAAAATCGTTGCGTACCATTATTACCGATGTATTTAATACTTGTGGTAATGCAATTACTGTGAAATTCCTTGATGATATTAAAAACCTTGGTTACACAATGGCATACCGTGGAGGTCTGTCGTTCAACCTTGGTGACGTTATTATTCCAGAGGATAAAGCTGAAATTGTTGGCGACGGTTACAACGAAGTTGAAGAGGTAATCAACAACTATAACATGGGTTTCATTACCAATAACGAACGTTACAACCAGGTTATTGATATTTGGACACATGCGAACGCGAAACTTACTAATTCGGTAATGAAAACCATTAGTACCGATCGCCAGGGATTCAACTCAATTTATATGATGCTTGACTCCGGAGCGAGGGGTTCGAAAGAGCAGATTCGCCAGTTGTGCGGAATGAGGGGTTTGATGGCAAAACCACAAAAATCTGGTTCTACAGGTTCTCAGATTATTGAAAACCCGATTTTGGCAAACTTTAAAGAAGGTCTTTCGGTACTTGAGTACTTTATCTCTACTCACGGTGCTCGTAAAGGTTTGGCGGATACCGCACTTAAAACTGCTGATGCGGGTTACTTAACACGTCGTTTGGTAGACGTTGCCCAGGATGTTATCATCTCGGAAGACGACTGTGGAACATTGCGTGGTTTGGTAGCCAGTGATGTTAAAAATAACGAAGAGGTTGTTGCATCATTATTCGAAAGAATTATTGGTCGTACAACAGTTCACGATATTTACCACCCATTAAATGGTGAATTGATCATCAAATCGGGTGACGAAATTACTGAGGAGATTGCTAAAGTAATCGAAGACTCGCCAATTGAAACCGTTGAAATTCGTTCGGTATTAACCTGTGAATCGAAAGTTGGTGTATGTGCCAAGTGTTACGGACGTAACCTGGCTACCGGCAAGAAAGTTCAGAAAGGTGAAGCTACCGGTGTTATTGCAGCACAGTCGATCGGTGAGCCGGGTACACAGCTTACACTTCGTACCTTCCACGTTGGGGGTATCGCGGGTAACATCTCAGCACAATCAACAGTTGAATCGAGATACGATGGATACTGCGAGATTGAAGAGCTTCGTTCGGTATCGTACAAAGATGACGAAGGAAACGATGTTGAGGTTGTAGTAAGTCGTTTGGCCGAATTAAAGATTATTGATAAAAACACAAATATTCCGCTTTCTACCCACCCACTTCCATACGGTTGTAAACTGTATGTGAAAAACGGTCAGGAAATCCGTAAAGGAGCAATGATTTGTGATTGGGACCCATTTAACGGTGTAATTATTACCGAATTCGATGGTAAGGTAGAGTTTGAGAATCTGATCGAGGGTATTACTTTCCGTCAGGAATCGGATGAGCAAACAGGTTATAGCGAGCGTGTAATTATCGAAACAAAAGATAAGACCAAAAACCCAACATTGAAGATTATGGACGATGCCGGTGAAATGATCCGCTCGTACAACCTTCCCGTTGGAGGTCACATCTCTGTTGATAACGGACAAGAGGTTAAAGCAGGTAAGATTTTGGTTAAGATTCCTCGTGCTGCTGGTAAAGCGGGCGATATCACAGGGGGTCTGCCACGTGTTACCGAATTATTCGAGGCACGTAACCCATCTAACCCAGCCGTTGTTTCTGAGGTAGACGGTGAAGTTTCATTAGGTAAGATCAAACGTGGTAACCGCGAGATCATTGTTACCGCTAAAAACGGCGATGTGAAGAAATATCTTGTACCGCTGTCGAAACAGATCCTTGTTCAGGAGAACGACTACATCAGAGCAGGTATACCTTTATCTGACGGAGCAACAACTCCTTCTGATATTCTTGCAATTAAAGGGCCTACTGCTGTTCAGGAATACATTTTGAACGAAGTTCAGGACGTGTACCGCATGCAGGGTGTAAAAATTAACGATAAACACTTTGAGATTATCATCCGTCAGATGATGCGTAAAGTTGAGATCGTTGATCCGGGTGATACCCGTTTCCTTGAAAAGCAAATTGTAGACAAAAACGAATTCATGTCTGAAAACGACTGGATCTACAACAAAAAAGTTGTAGTTGATCCGGGAGATGCTGAAGGCCTAAAAGCCGGACAGATTGTTTCTTCGCGTCGTTTGAGAGATGAGAATTCGCAACTCAGAAGAAAAGATAAAAAACTGGTAGAGTCGAGGGACGCAATTCCTGCAACATCAAGCCAGATTCTTCAGGGTATTACAAAAGCAGCGTTGCAAACACGCAGCTGGTTGTCTGCAGCATCGTTCCAGGAAACAACAAAAGTTCTTAACGAAGCCGCTATCAACGGTAAGATGGATTACCTTGACGGACTGAAAGAGAACGTAATTTGTGGTCACCTGATACCGGCAGGTACCGGATTGAAAGAATACAAAAACCTTGTTGTTGGTTCTAAATCAGAGTACGACAGGTTAGTAGACATGAGACATTCGGATAATAGCTAAAAAGGATTACTATGGAAGATAAAAAGCACAAATCGCAACAGATAAACATTGAATTGAACGAGGAAGTAGCTCAGGGAACGTATTCGAACCTTGCCGTTATTACTCACTCAACTTCTGAATTTGTAGTTGATTTTGTACGAATTATGCCAGGTATTCCAAAAGCGAATGTAAAGTCCAGAATTATTCTTACACCGGAACATGCCAAACGTTTATTAATGGCTTTGCAAGACAATGTGGCTAAATTTGAAGCTCAGCACGGCCCGATTAAAAACGTGAAACCAGGTTCGGATCCGAATTTACCACCAATGAATTTTGGTGGCCCTACAGCTCAAGCTTAATAGTTTAACAAGCATAATATTAAAAGAGGAATCATTAGTGGTTCCTCTTTTTTTTGCGCAAGATTTTTGCATTATGGCAGTTCTTTTTAGTTCATATATTTTAATGAGCTGTTTTAATTTTCGTCCGGAACAATCATTAGCGTTGAACAGCTTTCTTCGCCGGACGATTTGCGTGATATCCCTTTACCCGGGGCGACGTAATTCAAAGAATTACTTTACCCCGGGTTAAAATATAACGCACTTTCAGCGCTTGTTATTAAAGCCCCAAAGGGGCGAAGGCAATAGCCCGGTGCGAATGACGGTAGTCAAGAAGCGCCGGAAAAGTTACGATTAAAATAAGTTATAGGGGCAAGGCCCCGGTACTTTACAGCATCGTACGTGAGGGCGAGGAAATTAAACGGAGCAAGAGTTTTGAAGCTCTTCAGAATATCAAAATAAGGATTGCCAGCGCATAAAAAAACCGGCCCGTAATAAACGAACCGGTTTTCTGAATTAATTTGGTTAGATTTGGTTTGAAATCCGCGGATGAAGGTAGTAAAATTATCTAAACACAGCAATCTGTAAATGGGTCAATTAGTTCTAAAAGTTGCATTTTAATCTGGACGAAAGTCCGAAACCCTAAATTTGTCCTGAACTTTTCAAATTCGTAAACCAGGATTAATCTTTTTAGTTGCATTATTAGCAGCATTCAATTACGCTTTAACAAAAACAAAGCTTACTCCTTTTACCATGAAAAATGCAGGCAAATACGCTTGAAAACAGCCTAAATCCTCCAATTTTTAATTAAAATGGTTTTAAATTAATTACTGCTTTTCCTGCTCAGAATTTTAGAATATTAAAGGCGATTGTTTTAAAGCATTGTCAGTATTGCGTTTGGACGGCCGCTTGCGTGCTGTATGCCTTGACTGCTGTGCTTTTTAACAAACATTAAAGGTCTCCGAGTCCTAATCTCTTTGGTTAGTTTTACACCGATTTTTATATTTGTTAGCTTTCAATTTCCAGGAGTAGCTATATTGCCTCCGGTAATAGATCGAAAAAATAAAGAAATTATATATCAATCAACAAAAATCTTATTGAATGAAGGCTTATAACATTATTGTTTTGGCGAAGCAGGTTCCCGACACAAGAAATGTGGGGAAAGATGCTATGAAGGCTGACGGGACGATAAACAGGGCTGTGCTTCCTGCCATCTTTAATCCCGAGGATTTAAACGCCCTCGAGCAAGCACTACGCATTAAAGATCAATTTCCTAAATCGAAAATCAATATTTTAACCATGGGGCCGGGTAGGGCTGCCGACATTATTCGCGAAGGTTTATACCGAGGTGCCGACGGTGGTATTTTGCTTACCGACCGTGCTTTTGCCGGTTCGGATACTTTGGCAACTTCGTATGCCATTGGACAGGCGCTGAAAAAAATGGGTAAAATTGATATGATCATTGCCGGTCGTCAGGCGATTGACGGTGATACTGCCCAGGTTGGTCCTCAGGTGGCCGAAAAACTAGGTATGTTGCAAATAACATACGTTGAAGAGGTGGTAGAAGCAACCGATAAATCGGTTACCGTAAAACGCCGTTTAGAGAATGGTGTGGAAACTGTAAAATGTCCGTTGCCTCTGGTAATAACTGTAAACGGATCGGCTCCGGATTGCCGCGCACGCAACGCCAAACGAATTATGAAATTCAAAAAGGCAAGAACAGTAACTGAACTTCAGAAAGAGAACGAAGATTACACAGCTTTATACAACGAACATCCCGACCTGATGATTCAGGAATGGACCGTTAACGATATTGAAACTGACGCTTCGCAGCTTGGTCTTACCGGCTCGCCAACCAAAGTGAAAACGGTGGAGAATGTGGTTCTTCAGGCAAAAGATTCGAAAGTAATTTCGGCTGCCGACGAAGAGATTGAAGCCATGATGGTTGAATTAATTAAGAGTCACACAATTGGCTAAGGCCATTACATGAATAGTTAAAAATTTGAAGAAATGAGCAACGTATTTGTTTATTGCGAAATAGAAGATGGCCAGGTAGCTGATGTTAGTCAGGAATTACTAACCAAAGGACGTGCGCTGGCAAACGAATTAAAATGTAAACTGGAAGCCATTGCCATTGGGGACAAACTCGATAAAATTGGCGATCAGATAATTCCTTACGGTGTTGATACACTTTACATCGCCGATGATAAGCGTTTGTATCCATACCAGACTTTGCCACACACATCGATTGTGGTGAACCTGTTTAAAGAACAGAAGCCTCAGATCGCTTTGATGGGCGCTTCGTCGATCGGTCGCGATTTAGGACCACGCGTTTCGTCAGCATTGCACAGTGGTTTAACTGCCGACTGTACCAGCCTTGTAATTGGCGATCATTACGATAAAAAACAGGACAAGAAATACGAAAACCTTCTTTACCAGATTCGTCCGGCATTTGGAGGAAACATCATTGCAACCATTATCAACCCCGATTGCCGCCCGCAAATGGCAACCGTGCGCGAGGGAGTGATGAAAAAGGAAATTCTTGATCCGAAATACAAAGGAAAAGTTGTAAAACTTGATGTGGCTAAATATGTAAGCAACGAGGATTTTGTTGTTGAGATTATCGAGCGCCACATGGAACAAAGCAAGGTGAATGTTAAAGGTGCACCTATTGTTGTTGCCGGTGGTTACGGTGTAGGTTCAAAAGAGAACTTCCAGCTGTTATACGATTTGGCAGAAGTTCTGGGTGGCGAAGTTGGTGCTTCGCGTGCTGCAGTCGACTCTGGTTTGGCAGGTCACGAGCGTCAGATTGGGCAAACAGGTATTACCGTTCGTCCGAAACTGTACATTGCCTGCGGTATCTCGGGGCAAATTCAGCACCGTGCCGGAATGGAAGAGTCTGCACAGATCATCGCGATCAATACCGACCCTGAAGCTCCGATCAATTCCATAGCCGACTATGTAATTACCGGAGATGTGGCAGAGATCATTCCTAAAATGATCAAGTATTATAAAAAGAACAGCAAGTAGTCACGATTTAAAATTGTAAAAAATGGCAAATTATTATACAGATAACAGCGAGTTAAAATTTCACCTGAATCACCCTTTAATGAAAGAGATCGTTCGGTTGAAAGAACGTGAATATGCTTTCAAGGATGAATATGATTTTGCTCCACTGGATTACGAAGATGCAATTGACAGTTACGATCGTGTACTGGATGTTGTTGGCGAAATTTGCGGAAACATTGTTTCTGAAAATGCCGAAAGTATTGATGCTGAAGGACCGGAAGTAATCGACGGACACGTAAAATATGCCCGTGGAACCGAGGAGAATATCAAAGCATTAAACCAGGCCGGGTTGATGGGAATGTCGTTGCCTTACAAATACGAAGGATTGAACTTCCCGATTGTGCCTTATATTATGGCTGCCGATATTGTATCGCGCGCCGATGCCGGTTTTGTAAACATTTGGGGTTTGCAGGATTGTGCCGAAACCATTAACGAATTTGCTTCGGAAGAGCAAAAAGAAAAATACCTGCCACGTGTTTGCAATGGCGACACTATGGCAATGGACTTAACCGAGCCGGATGCAGGTTCCGATCTTCAGGCGGTGCAGTTAAAAGCTACCTGGAACGAGGAGAAACAAGTTTGGTTATTGAATGGTGTAAAACGATTCATTACCAATGGCGACGGCGATATTTCGCTTGTTTTGGCCCGCTCGGAAGCCGGAACAACCGACGGCCGTGGTTTGTCGATGTATATTTACGACAAACAATCGGGTGGTGTAACCGTTCGTCGTATCGAGCACAAAATGGGTATTATCGGTTCGCCAACCTGCGAGCTGGTATTCAAAGATGCTCCTGCCGAATTGGTCGGATCGCGTAAAATGGGATTGATCAAATACGTAATGGCATTGATGAACGGTGCTCGTTTGGGTATTGCAGCGCAGTCGGTAGGAGTTTGCGAAGCAGCTTACCGCGAAGCGATGGAATACGCCAAAGAACGTATGCAGTTCGGAAAAGCGATCATCAAATTCCCTGCAGTTTACGAAATGCTTTCGTTGATGAAAGCCAAATTGGATGCGTCGCGTACGTTGTTGTACGAAACTTCGCGTTTTGTTGATATGTACAAAACTTACATGCACATTGCCGAAGAGCGCAAACTGGAAAAAGATGAGCGCAACGAAATGAAAAAATACCAGCGTTTAGCCGATATCTTCACGCCGCTTGTAAAAGGTATGTCGAGCGAATACAGTAACCAGCTGGCTTACGATGCGGTACAGATTCACGGTGGTTCGGGTTTTATGAAAGACTACCCGGTTGAACGTATCTACCGCGATGCGCGTATTACTTCAATCTACGAAGGAACTACTCAGCTGCAGGTTGTTGCTGCTATCCGCGGTGTAACTACCGGCGGTTATCTGAACCAGATTCGTGCATACGAGGCTGAGAAAGTATCGCCAACACTGGAATACCTGAAGCGTACGCTTATCATCTTGACTGCCGATTACGAAGAAGCAGTTAAGAAAGTAACTTCTGCTGGCGACAACGAGTTTGTTGATCTCCATGCACGTCGTTTGGTTGAAATGGCAGGCCACATTATTATGAGCTACCTGTTGTTACTGGATACCAACCGCGAGGCTTCGTTCCTGAAATCGACCAAAAACTATGTTGCTTTTGCAAAAGCACAGGTTAAAGCACATGCCGAGTTTATCCGTGCATCGGAATTAAGCGACATGGGCGATTATAAATTTGAGTTGCAATAAAAGTTACGAGCCACGAGCTATTAGCTTTTAGCAAGAAATAATTAAGCCACTTTCCGGTTAACGGGAGGTGGCTTTTTGTTTGAAATTCCATAAAAGGAAAGACAGCTTTTTTCGTCCGGTATAACCAACAAGCACTTTCAGCGCTTTCGTTAACAGCCCCAAAGGGGCGAAGGCAATAACCCGGTGCGACTGACGAATGTCAGGAAGCGCCAGGAAGAAGAGAATGTAAATGCACTCGTCCGGCGAAGAAAGCCGATCAGCGTTTGTACGTTGCCCCGGACGAAAAAGCTCAGAAAAAAACAATTGCGCATTTGTTTTCTTTTGGGAATACTCCCAAAGCAAGAAACATGCGTTAGGGAGCCTTTGGGAGTACTCCCAACAGAGCCACAAAACAAAAGTCGAACAAGCAACATTCGTTATTTGTTAAAGAAGACAAGCGTAACCGCCTAAGGATTTACGCCTTATAAAACAAATAATTCAATGCCGGAAAAAATGAAAATTCGACAAACTATAATTGCACTGTTTGTTACTTCTTTGTTTTTATTTCCGACGTTACACAAGGCTGCTCTGGCCAGCTCAACTTTTAAACTGCAAAAAGGAAATACGCTTATTTACGGGCACAACCTCAACGAAGGCGATATTGGTGTGCCGGGGCTGGTGTTTATCAACAAACGCGGAATGTTTAAAACAGGCCGCACATGGACCGAAATCATTACACTGGCGCAGCTTAATCCCTCGTCGCTCAGCTGGATTTCACGCTACGGATCGGTTACCTTCAACAATTTCGGTAAGGACTTTCCGGATGGAGGAATGAACGAGGCAGGTTTATTCATTTGGGCGATGAACGAAGAGGCCGATTATCCGAGAAACGATAGTTTGCCCAAGCTAAACCAGATGAACTGGATGCAGTATATTCTCGATAATTTCTCAACTACAGAAGAGGCTATTCAAAGCGCCTCGGAATTTCAGATTGATGGCTGGAGCTGTCACTTTTTTGTAGGTGATGCCGATGGGAACACTGCCGCAATTGCCTTTATAAATGGCGAAGTAGTTGTACACTCGGGAGATGAAATGCCGGTTCCGGCGCTTTTTAATGCTCCGTATGATCGTGAGCTGGAGTTGCTGAAATATTTCCGTGGATTTGGTGGCGAGTACCAACCCAATGTTGAGGACCCGAATGTACCCCGTTTTGTGCGTACGGCTGTTATGATCGATAACTTTAAAAAAGATGACGACCCCGTTGATTATGGTTTTTACATGCTGAAAACCTTGCGTGTTTTCGACGATCCTGAATGGTCTATCCTCTTCGATGTGGCTAATCGTACGGTTCATTTTCGTACCCGTATGAATCCCGGAAGAAAGTCGCTGGCAATGGATGAGATTGATTTTAGTAACAGCGAACCGGCGCAGGTATTGAATATTGCCACTAGTTTGAAAGGCAATGTGCTGTCGTCGTTTGAATCCTACACCAAAAAAATTATACAGAATTTTATCAGGTTTGAGTTGTTGCCCGTTCTTCCCGAAGATTTTTATACGCATGGTGGATTAACCGGCAATGAGTTTACCGAGCGAATTGTTGATCATACTGATTCGTATGCCAATAACGCAAGCCACTTCTTTCTGGGAACGTGGAAAAGTGTACAAACAGGGGCGGAAGATGAGATTGATTTCTCCATTAAATTTCAGGTGAAAGGGAATGCTGTTACAGCCTCCATTGCGCAGGATGCCAAAGATGAACATTACGAGGTTGATAACCTAAGAATGACGGGTAATAAGTTCTGTTTTACATTTCAAACAAAGTCGGGTAAAATTCTGGAAGTTAAAGGTACTATTCAGGATGATGAAATGCATGTTAAACTTTTGGGTATCGAAGATTCTTATGGAGACTACACCCTAAAAAGAATGCATTGACTCATAGTCAAATAATATCGTACTCCCTTTTTGCGATTAAATTACATACGTTCGAAATTGATAAATGTCATAATGGCGAGTTAGGTAATTGTTTTTCAATGTGTTGTAAAAATCGTATATTTAAGTGATTGTGATACGTTCGAAAACCAAAATGAATTGAGCCTTATGCCTGAGCTTTTCATTAATAAAGCCAAACAATCAATCCTCGACAACCTGGAGAATGATAAATTCGGTGTTAGTGAATTGGCCGCCGAAATGGGATTGAGCCGTTCACAATTTCTACGCAAAATAAAATCAGTTACCGGAAAATCTGCCAACCAGTTTATTCGCGATATTCGTTTGGAAGAATCTATCGCTTTAATCGAAAAAGACGATCACACCGCCTCCGAAATTGCCTATAAGGTTGGATTTAGCAGTCCGTCGTATTTTAATAAATGTTTTCACGATAAATACGGATGTACACCGGGTGATTATAAAAAGCAAGCGGGGGAGGAAGCAGTTTCAGCGATTGAAACGGAAGCACCTCCAAAACCAAATAACCGAATGAAGGTGGTGGGAATGTTTTTGGTATTCATAATTGTAACGGTAGGATTTGGTTACTGGGGATCGAAGATGGCAAAACCTGCACAATCTGAACCCGAAGAAATAGCGATAGCCGTGTTGCCTTTTTTAGATCTGTCGGAAATGAATAACCGTTCGCATCTGGCTTTGGGATTAACCGATAACCTGATTACAGAACTTTCGAAAATGAAAGGATTTCGGGTAACTTCTAGGGGATCGGCAATGATCTTTCGCGACTCGGTACGAATATATTCTGAGATCGCAGAATACCTCGGGGCAGATCTGTTGCTGGAAGGCAGTGTGTTAACCGAAGACGACAGTATGCTCGTGAATGTGCAGCTGATAAATCCTTTTCCGGAGGAAGAACACATTTGGGCTAATCAATATTATCAGCGATCGACAAAGATATTGCAGGTGGTTAGCGACCTGAGTTATAATATTGCAACTGAAATCTTGAATGCGACCCAACCAGCACAGCCGCAGGAATTGCCTGAGGTAAATGGAGAAGCCCATGAATTGTACCAGAAAGGCAGAATGTTGTGGTTAACACAGGATATCAGGAAAGATAAAATGAAGGATGCCGTTGAATACCTTTCGTCATCTGTTGCGATCGACCCCGATTTTGCGCCGGCCTATTTAACCCTGGCCGAATGTTATATGGCGCTCGACCGCTTGGTTTATGACCATGCAGAAGAACAGGTTTATCGCTCAAACGCAAGGGCTGCAGTCGACAAAGCTTTGGAGCTGGATAACACGCTTGCTGATGCCTACACAACAAAAGCCAACCTCGTTGGTAAACTCGACTGGGATTGGGAGCAAATGAAAAAACTTGCTGAAAAGGCACTGGAACAGCAACCCAGTAATTCGGATGCTCATTTGGTTCTGTCGAACTATTATACGGTAAAGGGCGACTATAATAATGCAATTAGCGAGGCGTTAACCGCAAAGTCGTTAGACCCGTTGAATCCACGAACGCTAAGTTTTTTGGCCGAACGCTATTACATTGTAGGAGAGTACGAAAAGGCGGTTGATTCTTATCGCGAGGTGATTGAATTATTTCCAACTTTTGGTTTTGCCATGCACGGTTTGGGCTATGTATATCTGCAACAGGGAGCATTGGACAAAACCATTGAAATTTGGACCGAACTGCAGGATCTGATGCGGAATAAAGCTGTAGCCGAGTATTATAGAACAGGTGCTTCGTTTGAAGACTGTGTAAAATTTTATATGGATGGGGCATTAAAGGGACAAGATAAATACTGTTGTAACCAGGCCGTGGTATCTGGTTTATTTATGATGGTTGACGATCCTCAGGGGACTATTGATTATTTGAAAGTTGCCTACGAGGTTCGGAATGAAGACCTGCCTTTTGTATTGTCATACCCGCTTTATTATCCGCTGCATAATTATCCCGAATTTCAGAAACTGGTAAACGATATTGGTATTGTTTTACCACAAACGAATCCTCTTTAACTCATAACTCAAATTCTTATTTCATAGATTGATTGTATGCGGATGCTGCAAAATTATAAGAGGTGCGCCAATTTTTAAAGTTTATGCTTCATCGCTGATAAGTTGTAAAAGCCTTTTCATGGGAACTTTGTAGCATAAACTTTAAAACTAATTGTTATGAAAACTATGAAATTTTTTATTGCGCTCCTTACTGTTTGCTGTTTAATGGTTGGCAGTACTTACTCTCAAAATAAAAAGGATGTTTATAAAGTGACAGTTCCTGTTACAGATTTTAATCTAGATTGCATTGGTTTAGTTGATGGTGTTATAGATTACAGTTGGACGGATTTTGGTAATGGGAAAATCCAGGAAAAATACAAGGGCGTATTCTATGGCGCTGATGATACCTACTATTTAAGTCAGGTTTTTAACTGCAACTTATCCCGTTGGGGAATGGGAATCTCTCATAATGGAACCCAGACGTTAACAATGAGCATTGTAAGTGAATCAACAGGCATGGTAGTCGGAGAATATCATCATACGATACACGGAACAGAGGATGCAAATGAGAGATTGGTCGTATGGTTTGAAAGAGGGTGGTTTGAGTGCTATTAAATCGACCCTAATTAATTGATGATGATTATAACAGAATTCTCAAAAATCGAAGTATGAAAAAATCAATCTTAATAGTAATTGCAATTGCACTGGTTTTTGCCGGCTGCGAAAAGGACTTTGTTGAAGATCCAACCGACAACACTGAGCTAAAAAGTGGTAATTCAGGAAATGACAAACTAACCGGATTCGATCAGTGGGGATATAACTGGAATGCTCACCATTTTAATGGTTATCTGATGAATGCCTGGTTTGGCGATGAGCTTTATCCCGATGCTGATTGGTATAAAAAAGAGCCACCATTTGAAGGAGATGTAATTGCCTATCAGGAAGCACACCCCGAGGTACTTGATTATCCTTTTTGGGGGTATGGCGATATGAAACTGGTGATGCACTGGAATGAGGCCTGTATTTCCACCGAAGGAGTTTATCAGTATCCAATCCTTGATTCAGAAGCGTGGATTACTTTCCATTACAGCCAGGGTGAAGGCAAAAACAAGTGGTCGCAATACCAAAAATTTGTGGCAGCAAAATCCTCGTATATTCTAGAAATGATAGATCCGGTTAATGGTTTTGGTATTTGGTATACCGGAGAAGGAGAAGAAGTTGGTTACTACTACCTGTGGCCCGACCGTGTTTTAATTCAGGTTCAGAATGCTGGAAATATTCCTCCTTACTTGCTTGAAACTTATAAAAGTCCCTTGTTCCCGGGACTGGGTAAACACAAAAAATAGGCGTAAAATAATTCAACAGTATAACTTTTACTCATGAATTACGTATTCCTCCATGTTTATTAAAAATCGCAACATGAGACTCGTCCTGTAGCGCGCAGGGCGGGTTTCTTAATTCCAATTTCAAACTAAAACCAGACTTATGAAAATTCTAACTATCGTTTTTGCGGCGTTATTGTCCGCCTCCACTCTTTATGCACAGGAATCATTTACAGTCCCTCAACTTACTCCGGAACAGGAAAAGGAAGTGCTTTATAATCATGTCTACGCCTATTTTGCCGCAGGATTAAGCATGGCAAAGGAAAAAGGAGTTTCGCCGGAAGCGTATGGCAAATATATTGGCGAACAGTTTCAGGTATTTTGGGATCCGGAAGCAGGTTTCCCATTTTTCGTGAACCAGATCATGTTTATTCTGCAAGGAGTAAATCCATACAGCGAAATGGAAATTAAGGAGCAAAATGCAAAGATGATCCGGTTTACGATGAGTAATATGAATATGCTTTTTAAACAGGGGCCGGCTTATGGAATCACATACAACGAGTTTCTGGCTTGTTCCGACGGACTCATGAAAGCAGTTGCTAATCATATGAAAGCCAATTTCTCGTACAAGGATACCGATGGTTTATACGAGGTTACGCTAACCGCTCAATAATATTACACATAAATCATTTTCGTAGTCATGCCGCCGTCGATTACAAAATTCTGACCGGTAATAAAATCATTTTCCTTTTTTAGCAGGAAAAGAACCATGCCGGCAATATCCTCTGCTTTTCCAACGCGCCCTGCCGGGTGTTGCGCGTGGTCTTCTATTGTTAGTTTTTCCTGTTGAGCGATGGAGCGCTTTTTTGCTGCCGACACATCGATCCAACCGGGGCTAATGGCGTTCACTTTTATTTGCGGACCAAGACTTGCAGCCAGCGCATGAGTAAGTGCAAGAATCCCGCCTTTACTGGCTGAGTAAGCCTCGGTATCCGGCTCCGATTGTAACGCGCGGGTGGACGCCATGTTAATGATCCTTCCGCCATATGGTTTCATAAACGGCGATACATATTTCGAGCACAAAAAAGCGCCGGAAAGATTGGTGCCAATTACTTTGTTCCACTCCTCAAACGAAAGTTCTTCCAGTGGTTTGTTGATACTAATTGCGGCATTATTTACCAGTGCATATATATTTCCATGATGTTTCATCGATTCGTTTACTGCTGCCTCAACCGATTTTTCATCAGACACATCAACATGATAAACCTGCACTATTTCATCCGTAAATTCCTCATGAAATTCAGTGATGGCTTCTTCATCAACTTCAAAAACCGATACTGCATAATTGTTGTTCAGCAATTCAAGAACCAGGTGTTTGCCAATTCCCTGGGCGCCTCCGGTTACAATTACATGTTTTTTCATAGCTTGTTCTTCTACAATAAAGTTAATCAAATTTCAATTGTTTCATTTTGTTCTTTTTACAAAATGAGATTACATTTACAGGGTATTTCAATTTAAACCATTATCGATGACTAATTTTCAACGATTTCTAGCATTAACGATCTTGTCTGTTTTCGTTGCAGCAACTTGCGGCGCGCAGCAAATTCAGCTTACACAAAGTTATAAAAGTGGAATTTATAAAACGGGTGAACAGGTAATTTTTACGGCCAACCTGGAAGGTGTAAAGTCGGATTCGATTTCCGTGAAAGTGAGAAAAAACTACAGCAACGAAATTGTAGAGACCACTCGTAAGAATCCCGGAGGCGAACTTATTGTGTTTAGCGAAATGTTTACAGAGCCAGCAACGGTAATTGTAAAAGTTGAAGCAGGTGATACCTATGCAGAGTTAGGTGCTATTATTGAGCCGGAGAAATTCAATCCCGGAACTACACGCCCCGAAGATTTTGATCAATTTTGGGCTAACCAAAAGAGTGAACTGCGGGCTTTACCGATAGAGGTTAAAAAGGAAGCTGCCGCCGCCGAAGATGGATTTGTATGTTGGGATGTGGAGTTAAATTGTACCGGACCAAAACCGGCTCGCGGGTATTTTGCCAAACCAGAAAATGCGGAGGCGAAATCGTTACCTATCGTGTTGTATGTGCACGCAGCAGGTGTAAAAGGATCGTGGTGTTTGTCGCGTGCTGATGAGGCCTTGAAATACGCAAAAATGGGGAAGGGCGCTTTGGCTTTCGATTTGAATGCGCACGGAATGCTTAACGGTCAGCCGCAGGAATATTACGATGCACTGGAAGAAGGAGAACTAAAAGGATATTGGGCGCAAGGCGTTGAAAGCCGTGATGAGTACTATTTTAAAGGTATGTATCTTCGGTTGATGCGCACGCTCGACTTTTTAACCAGTCAGCCTGAGTGGGACGGAAAACGTATTTTAGTATACGGAGAAAGCCAGGGCGGAGGACAAGCTTTGGCAGCTGCCGGTCTCGATCATCGGGTAAGTGCCGTGGTGGCTACTGTTCCTGCCATGTCGGATATGGTAAGTCGTTTCGATAATGCAATTGGCGGCTGGCCAAATCCAGTTTCGTTTGATGCCGACCAACAAAAAGTTTTGGAAACCGTTCCTTATTTCGATACGGCGCATTTGTTAAAAGGGAGTAAAGCAACAATCGTAACCGAAATCGGTTTGATAGATTTTACTTGTCCGTCGTATGCTATTTATGCGGCCATTAACCAGGCCGAAGGAAGGAAAATTATCCATGCCGATCCATATCGTGGGCATCATCTTGATCAGCAACAGTTTCAAAGCGACTGGGAAAAAAATGTCTACCAACCCAAAATGCGTTTCATCAATGATTTTCTGAAGTAGAAAACACTACATTTTTGTAGGATTGCTACATTTTTCTTACAAAAAAGAAATGTTGAGCGGTGTTTCGGTTTTCTCAAATGGCTGGTTTCCAGTAATCTGATTTTTTTGGTATTTCATTTGCCCTGTTCATGCCAAACAATTTAAATGTGCAGGATATGAGAGTGCTATTACCAGTTGCCGGAAAAGAGACAGGAAGTGAGAAAATCGCACGGGGTTTTCATAATGCTAAATTGGTGTGTATTTACGATTCGGAGTCGAAAGTGTTTGAGTGGAAGGAGACTTCAGAAATCAGTGCCAACCCGGGGAATCTTACCCACGAGTTAAAACGTTTGCAAATAAATACCATCATCAGCGGTTATATTCCGCCCATGGTTTTGCAAATTTTTACCCGCAACGGTTTTTCAGTATTAAAAGCACGCGGCCGAAACGTGCAGGAAAACATCAGCTTTTTTACCCAAAACCAACTGGAGTCGTTTACCTCGCAGGCAGCACGCGAATTGTGGGGATGCGAGAGTGGCTGTCATTCGTGTAGTTCAACATCATGCAAAAACTAGTGGCTTATGGCAATCGATAAAGCAATAAAATTTGTAAAACGGGCAACTTCCGAAAGCGATTTCAGGAAAGCATGTTACCGGGCCCCATCGAGAGAAAGTTTGATGGAAGAAAAAGACTTTACCGAAGTAGAGTTTGACGACGCGATAAATATGCAGCTGGTAAAATGCCAGACCTACGAGCAGGCCGAAGTGTATCAGCAGATACGCATGTGGTTTTTATCCTTATAATTATTAAACGATACCGAAGAACGGAACAGCTGGACTTCGGACAAAATTTTATACTATGAATTACAGAGACCTGGAAGCCGTTAGGCAAATTGTAAACGATGCAACCGGATTAGATATTAGCTATGCTTACGAAGACCTTGTTTTTCCGGAGCATGGTGCATTTATAATACAGTTTAACGAAGAAAGCACCGATAAACTGCATTGTTACTTTCACGAAGACTGTACAGCAAAGGATGCTACAAATATTTTTGCCAACCTTAAAAACGAGACCGAAAAACGTAAATGCGAGCTTCAGCGCGAGGGAGCTTACAATTTCGAGCAGGTTGGAGAAAACATACAAATTCGCTTTTTATAGCTAAAAATCAAATATTTCTACACTGTTGGTTACTAATACATAGGGCCAAAACGACGTAATTTTCTTACATATTCGAAAATATAGCTGCTTGCCGGCAACTGAATTGTCAAAAATGTTGCCTATTTGTTAACAGATTGATTAATACAGGGGTGTTAATTAAAACTTTTTATTTGTGATCTCTGTTAGGGTGTGTTATAAAAATATACCCTTTTTTTGATCGCTATACTGTCATTTTATAGGGGGTTAATGAAAAAAGAAATAAAACGTGGCAATATTACCTTATCCGAAAGGGGGTAATTGTATAATCTTTGATTATTAAAATGTTTCGTTAATTGCTATTAAAGTCCTAAAAAGATAGATAATTGTTAATTTAGATAGAAATTTGTCAATAATTATTTTGCCGTATTGACAAAGTGATTATTTTTGACACAAAATATTTGACAGCTAAGAAAATTTACGAATATGTGTGGAATTGTTGGAGCATTTGATTTAAAAGTTAAAGCCGAGGATCTGCGCCCTCAGGTGCTGATGATGAGTAAGAAAGTTCGTCACCGCGGACCAGACTGGTCTGGAATTTATTGTGGCGAAAAAGCAGTAATCGCTCACGAGCGTCTTTCAATTGTTGACCCGGAGTCGGGTGGACAGCCTTTATATAGTAAAGATGGAAAACTTATTCTGGGAGTTAATGGCGAAATTTATAATCATCGCGAAATTCGTAAGCGTTACGAAGGGAAATACGATTTTTTAACCAAATCGGACTGTGAGGTAATTTTAGCCTTGTACAACGACAAAAAGGAAAAGTTCCTGGATGAGATGAACGGTATTTTTGCTTTTGCTTTGTACGACGAAGAAAATGATGCCTATTTAATCGGTCGCGACCATATTGGTATTATTCCATTGTACCAGGGATGGGACAAATGGGGTACTTACTATGTAGCATCTGAATTAAAATCGTTGGAAGGATTTTGTACCAAGATCGAGGAATTTCCTCCGGGACATTACTTGTACAGTAAAGAAGGCGAAATTAAAAAATGGTATGTTCGCGATTGGCAGGAATTTGATGCAGTAAAAGATAATCCGGCAAGTGTTGAAGAATTGTCGCAAGCGTTAGAAGATGCTGTTCAGCGTCAGTTAATGTCGGATGTACCATACGGAGTGTTGTTGTCGGGTGGTTTAGACTCATCGATCACCTCGGCTCTGGCAAAAAAATTCTCATCGAAACGAATTGAAGATGAAGGTGAAAAAGACGCCTGGTGGCCACAGTTACACTCGTTTGTAATTGGTTTGGAAGGTTCTCCCGATTTGGCTGCTGCACGTAAAGTTGCCGATCATATCGGAACGGTTCACCACGAAATTAATTATACTATCCAGGAAGGTTTGGATGCCATCCGCGATGTAATTTATCATATTGAAACATACGATGTAACTACTGTTCGTGCATCAACTCCAATGTACATGCTTTCGCGTGTAATTAAGTCGATGGGTATTAAAATGGTACTTACCGGCGAAGGTGCCGATGAGATTTTTGGTGGTTACCTTTATTTCCACAAAGCACCGGATGCTCAGGCATTTCACGAAGAGTGCGTGCGTAAAGTTGGCCGTCTGAATATGTACGACTGCCTGCGTGCCAATAAATCGTTGGCTGCATGGGGTGTTGAAGGTCGTGTGCCTTTCCTTGACAAAGAATTTATTGACATTGCAATGCGTTTTAATCCGGAAGCCAAAATGGCAAAAGACGGAAAAATGGAGAAACACTGTTTGCGCGAAGGATTTGCCAGTTACCTACCCGAAGAAGTGGCATGGCGCCAGAAAGAGCAATTCTCTGACGGTGTTGGCTACGGCTGGATTGATACACTGAAACAAATTGCAGAAGATAAGGTGAGCGATGAAATGATGGAAAATGCGAAATATCGTTTCCCGGTGAACCCACCTATGAACAAAGAAGAATATGTGTACCGCGAAATTTACAGCGAACACTTCCCATCGGATGCGGCCGCAGCTTGTGTGCCGTCTGAAGCGTCAATTGCATGTAGTACTGCTGCTGCTCTTGAGTGGGATGCTTCTTTCCAGGGTAATGCCGATCCATCAGGTCGTGCGGTTAACACTGTTCACTCGCAAGGAGCGACATTTAAGGATATTAAAAAGAAATAATTTTAATTTATTATCGATCAACTCAGAAAGCCATTCGTTTTATACGGATGGCTTTTTTTTGTTGCTCCATCTTTTTATGTGTATTGCCGTTTAAATTTCGTCCGGGTGAACCATCTGGCTACGATCGCCTTTCTTCGCCGGACGATTTCCCTTTGGTCATTTCATCCCGGTGCTACGCACCGGGTTATTCACATTCGACGCTTACAGCGTCATGAAAAGTTTGCAATTCCGACATTGCAGGCCAATAAACTCGTCTTAAAGTTGTAATTCGGTTTAATATCCCAAAGGGATAAAATGTGACTAACCTCGGGTGAAACCCGGGGGTAAGCCCCAAGGGGGCGAAGGCAGGAAAAAGGAGAATAAAAATCAATCTTGTTCGGCGAAGAAAGTTGCACCGAGATTGTTCGTTATCCCGGACGAAATGTTAGGATGGTTGTTTTGCGCACAAAACATGAAAAAAAATTATCCGGATGGGTGTTTTACAAAAAAAACAAGCATCTGAATTTTCGAAATGGACATTTTGCGCGCAAAACAAAACTTATTCGCATAAGGCTATAAAATTCCGAATAAGTTGATGGTTATAAAACTCCGGGTGAAACTGGCTGGTGTATAACGGTTTGTTTTTGTGTTTCATGAGTTGATTTTTGCAGGTTGCCGATGTAACCAGCAATTCAAAATCGTTGGGTAAAGTTATAGAGTCGTTGTGCATTTGCCTCACCGTAAACTTCTGTGGAAGTTCATTAAAAAGGGGATCGGCTTTAACGATCTCCACCTCAAAATCGCCCGATTCCGGTTCCTGGCTTCGCAGTAATTCCGAGCCGTACAAATAACCGGTAACATGGTGTCCGGCGCAAATTCCAAGCACCGGTTTTTCAAAGTCCTTAATCCATTCGAAATAGGGAGCATGATGCTCAACAATATCGTCGCCTTGTGGCGAGCCCGTTAAAATTATGCCGTCAAAAGCATTCAAATTTGCAGTTGGGCATGCAGCATATTCAATAAAAGTTGGTGTAGAACCGGCTTCCGAAATAAGTTTCAATATCGGTTCGGCAAATTCCCGAATCCCGGGCTCAGCATTATTTACAACCAGTATTTCAGACATTGAATTTTACTTTGTCTAGTTCGAGAATAGCTGAATAACGTCCGACTTCAATCACTTCTTTTGCTTTGTAAAAATCGTAGGTTCCGCAAACATCGCGCGAAACGTTAATAACCAAATCGGGTTTCCCTTTTTCAATCGAATATTCTACTTGTCTTAACATTCCGGTAGATAAGGCCTGATCCATAAGCGAAAGAAATCCGAGCTGCTCTTTTTTCTCTTTCGGATGGTTAATGTGCAGAAAGTCGTAAAACTCGCTCATCCATTTTTTGTATTTCGACTCCTTTTCTATCCGGTCTTCATTTTCATAAAAATGATGAGGAACCGGAATGGCTGCATTTACATGAACGGCAATCAGCATGTCGCCATCGGTGCGTTGTACATTCGAAATGGGAAGGTTGTTCATCACGCCGCCATCAACTAAAACTGTGTTGTCGCTTGTTATGGGCGTAAAAACCGAAGGAATGGCAATTGATGCCCGAATAGCATCGAACAAACTACCTTTGGTAAACACCACCTCTTCGCGATGTTTTAAATCGACAGCAGTAGCCGAAAATGCAATCGGTAAGTCTTCGATAAGCGCGTCGGGTACAAACTCCTTGATTTTCGACAATACCTTATCGCCTTTTATCAGGCCGTTTCCGCCAAACGAAAAATCTACCATGCGAAACATATCGTGCCGATCCAACGAAATGGCCCACTCTTTAAACTCCGGTAATTTCCCGAGGGCATAAATTCCTCCAACCAGCGCGCCCATCGATGTGCCGGCAATTGAGGTGATGTTGTATCCGCGTGCTTCTAATTCTTCAATTGCGCCAATATGTGCCATTCCGCGGGCAGCTCCGCCCGAAAGTACAAGGGCAACGTTTTTACTCATTTGCTATTCTATTTAACCGATGCAATTTAGTTAAATTCTATAGTATAATTCAAACTATTCACTTTTCAGGTAGGCGCAGAATGATTATATTCGACCAGAATTCAATAAAAAGAAAAACTGTACAATGAGAAAGTTATTAGTAATTGTTTTAGGAATTGCCTTGTTTGCCTGCTCGCAGCCGCAGGATGGTTATAAAATTACCGTTAAACTTGATGGTGCTGAAGGAAATGTGATGTTGGAGCAACGCGGAGCCAGCCAATGGATTGGTATCGATACTGCCGAGGTGGTTGATGGTGTTGCTGTTCTTGAGGGAGAATTGGATTTCCCGGGTGTTTATTATTTGTCGGTTAACGGGCAGCGTAACAAAGCTGTTGTGTTTGTTGAAAACACGAACATGACGATTACCGGAAAAGCAGATTCTATTGCAGGCGTTCAGGTTAGTGGATCGACTACACACGATGAGTTTAAAACCATAAACGACGAGATACAAAAAATTAGCGAAGAGTATATGGCGATTTACCAGGAAGCGCGTACAGCAAGTGCCGCCGGTGATACTGCAAAAGCCAACGAATTGATGAAACAAGTTGAAGACCTGTACGCCAGCGTTGGCGCAATTCAGGAAGAATTTGTGAAAGAAAATCCTGCGTCGTATGTTACTCCGTTACTTTTGAGCCAAATTCAGTACGAAAAAGAGGTTGACGAACTGGAAGCCCTTGTTACTGCTTTGGATCCAAAATTAGATGCGGTTCCTGCAATTGTTGATTTAAAAGAAAAAATCGAGAAGCTGAAAACAGTAGCTGTTGGAAAAACTGCTCCTGATTTTACTCAAAACGATGCGGATGGCAATCCGGTTAAATTTTCTGATATCTATTCAAAAAACGAGTTGACTTTGCTTGACTTCTGGGCATCGTGGTGCGGACCATGTCGTCAGGAAAATCCGAATGTAGTTGCTACTTACAATAAATACAAAGATCAGGGATTTAGCGTATTTGGCGTTTCGCTCGACCGCGATAAAGATGCATGGTTAAAAGCTATCGAGGATGATGGTTTAACATGGGATCATGTTTCTGACCTGGCATACTGGAACAATGCGGCTGCAAAAATTTATGCTGTTAATTCAATTCCATCGAGTTTGTTGGTTGACAAAAACGGAGTAATTATTGCCAAAAATAAACGAGGCGAAGAACTGGGAGCAACCGTTGCCGAGTTCCTAAACAAATAGAACGAGTTAAGTTCGATAACGAAAAACCGTTTTAACGATTACAGGTTAAAACGGTTTTTTTGTGCCTCATTGTCGGACAATAATTGATCTTGGTCAGCAAAAAAGAAGTTAAAAATCAGCGTTTTAGGCAGCCTGAATCAGCAATGGTTTTGGCGCTTCATTCCTTTTTGCAATATATATTTGTACCTACAAACCATAAGAGTATTGAAGAGTAGAAAAGATTTAGAATTGGTTAAGTTGTGATAAAGGGAAGAGGTGAAGGACCAATTATGAATGTGTGACCAATTAAAAGTTGTTTTTTTTTTAGGACTAGAGAGGAGAAAAAGATCCTGGCAATATTGCCAGGATCTTTTTTTTGAAAGTCAATTGAAAATCAATAGCAGAATATGCTTCAAAATTTATTGACTCACCCTGATTGTGTCTTTGACACAATCGTCCCTCTCTTCGCGAAGAGAGGGAGTGAGGGAGAGTTTTTCGAATATTGTTTCTCTTTCATTCCTGTTGGTGATTCCCGGGAATCATGAATGTTTATCTGATCTTTTCTGCCAAAACAAATCGATAAATACATCAATACGATTTAGTACATTTGCCGCATGCAAAATCATTTTGGAGAAATAGCCGGTGTATTAACTGCCGTATTTTGGACAGTAACATCACTGGCATTCGAATCGGCCGGAAAAAAGGTTGGTTCGCTCGCGGTAAATCTCATTCGTTTGGTAATTGCCTTTTTTCTGGTTGGAACCTACAGTTGGATAACCCGTGGTTTTTTCTTTCCAAGCGACGCAAGCCTATACGCCTGGAAATGGCTGGCTTTTTCCGGATTGGTTGGTTTTGTAATTGGCGACTTACTGCTTTTTCAGTCGTTTGTTTTAATAGGTGCACGAATTGCCATGTTGTTAATGGCGCTGGCACCGCCTTTTGCGGCGCTTATCGGATGGTTGCTTTTGGGCGAGGTACTTGCGCCTCAAAGTTGGTTGGGAATGGCTGTTACCATGACCGGGATTATTATCGTAATCCTGAAACGTGAAAAGTCGGAAGAAAATGGAGTCAAAATCCGAAGGTTTAAATCGTCGTATCCCATTCAAGGAATTTTGCTGGCTTTGGGCGGCGCCATGGGGCAAGCGGCCGGTTTGGTTATTAGCAAGAAGGGAATGGGCGATTATGATGCTTTTTCGGCTACACAGATACGTATTTTGGCTGGTACTGTTGGATTCTCCGTCCTATTTGTTTTTATAAAACGCTGGCCTCGTGTTTGGGCAGCTTTAAAAAATGGCCCGGCTATGAAACGGATAACCCTGGGGGCTTTCTTTGGGCCTTTTCTCGGTGTTTCGTTTTCGTTATTGGCGGTTCAACATACGCAAGCCGGAATTGCAGCAACGCTTATGGCCATTGTTCCGGTGTTGATCATCGGACCTTCAATTCTGTTGTTTAAAGAAAAGGTGAACTGGAAAGAAATTCTGGGGGCAGTAATTACTGTTGGAGGTGTGGCAATGTTCTTTTTGTAGAGTGGCACTCTGAGCGAAGTCGAAGACTGTTAAAACAACACTTCAACTTCGCTCAGTGTGACTATAATAATCACGTTTAATTTGGTGATTACTCTTATAGCTCAATATTAACATCCATATCCAGCCAATCTTCCAGCGTTTCTTTAACCTGCTGTTTTTGATCCTTTGGTAAATTTCCGATTCGGGTGCTGTGGCTTCCTTTTGGTTTTACAATTTTCAGGAAGTTTGGTTTGTTCGGAACTTCGAATGCTGAAGCTGACCACGGATCCCACTCCCCATAAATAAACAGCATTTTAGCATCGGTTTTTTTGATGAATTTTTCCACCTCTTTGGCAGTCTTTTTATTGTATTTAATATCCAACTCGGGCAGGTAAATACGGTTCAGCCAACCTTCTGCACTTTTAATCGACAAATAGTCTTTAAAAGGTTTTACATCGTAACCATAATAACCCAGTTCGTGTGCCGCTTGCACATAAAACGATTTAAAAATATTCACTCCTTCGCTTGCCAGGTACATGGGCGACGACACCTTAACCAACTCAGCAAATAAATCTTCTGCAGGCGCATCCAATGCCGGAATATCATCCAATGAATTGTCGTACTGCCAAAAGCCGTAAGAGAATTCGAGCACCACATAATCCAACATTTCGTCGTTATTTAGTAGTGGATGCAATTTTTTGTCAGCGCAGTATTCCTCAAGAAGAGGTAGGTAAGTGTCACGGTTTTTAAGGATATGTAACTGGAATGCGCGTACTTTTGCACGGCCTTCAGGTGTGCCTGTGATATTATCAATAAATGGCTCATGACGGCCATCTTCAACTCCGAAGTTCAGTGGACCAACATATGGTACTGAAACGTCAACATCATCGGGGTAAAGCCAGCGGTGGTAAACAGTTGTTTGCCCGCCTTTACTAATGCCGGTGGTTACCCATTTCCCGGTGTAATACTTTTTCATCATCTGAATAATGTGGTGATGATCGGCGGCGGCATTGCGCACGGTCAGGTAATCATAGTACAGTGGCTCCGGCATCGATTCGCCAAAATAACGGTGATCCATACAAATCTGGTTGGCTCCCAGAATCGGGCACAGTTCGTTTATGTAATTTGGATTTTCGGAATAACCGCCATTGTATCCTTCGGTTATAAAAACCACAGGTTGGTCGATGCCTTTATCAGCGATCAGAACACGCTGCAAAAAGGTGCCTTTCGACGCATCAGAATGATCAACAGGCTGCTCAACCATAATTTTGTATTTGGTTGCAAAAAAGTCGTTGCAGTCCATTTGTTCAACACTTTTAATCTCAGGTTGACTTTCGAGAAAGGCTTTTAGCGTGGTTTGCGAAAAAGTTAGTGCCGACAGCAACAGCAGAACCAGTAAGATTTGAAATTTTTTCATGAGCTTTATTTTCTATTGAGCTTGGCTTTGGTTAACCAAAACCGTTTTTTGTACATTTGATTGCAAATAAAAAATAATATTCAACAAAAATTATGAGGAATGCTATAATCTTTTTTATTGCTGCGCTGCTGTTCGCGTTTCAAACCACAGCCGAGGAACTTCCCCGTGTAAAAATGCAGACTGACCTTGGGAATATTGTCGTTGAAATAGATACAATAAATGCACCTATTAGTGCTAAAAACTTTTTAAAGCACGTTGAGGCGGGAACCTATAAAAATGCCTGTTTTTACCGGGTGGTGCAGATGGATAACCAGCCCAATAACGATGTAAAAATTGACGTGATTCAGGGAGGAATGTACACGGAACCGCGCTTTGAGACCATAAAACCAATCGAACACGAAACAACCGAAACCACGGGATTAAAACATCTGGACGGAACATTGTCGATGGCGAGAAGCGAGCCGGGAACAGCATCAACCGAGTTTTTTATTTGTGTGGGCGATCAGCCGGAACTGGATTTTGGTGGCAAACGAAATCCCGATGGACAAGGTTTTGCAGCTTTCGGGCAGGTAGTTTCAGGAATGGATGTGGTACGTAAAATCCAGCAACAAAAGGATAAGCAGCAAACACTTGTTGAAAAAGTGAAGATTACAGAAATGCGGGTGCAGTAAAAACGGAGGAATGAGTAATTCTGACATAAATAGAATACAAACAGAAAGACTGAGTTTATTCGAGATTGAAATGGACGATCTTGAAAAACTCCACCGCCTGCATTCTATTCCCGAAGTGGACGAATTTAACACGCTTGGCGTTCCCAAATCGATTAAAGAAACAGAGCAATTTTTACAACAACAGATAGCCGCCAAAAGCAAAACGCCACGAAGTTCATACATGTGGAAAGTAGTATTGAAGGAAACAGGAGCTTTTATTGGTGTAGCCGGATTTTCTTTGTCGAACAATAAATTTAAGCTCGGTGAATTTTATTGGTGTAGCCGGATTTTCTTTGTCGAACAATAAATTTAAGCTCGGTGAAATTTACTACAAACTCGATCCTGCTTATTGGGGAAAAGGTTATGCCACGGAATTGGCAAAAAGGTTGGTTGTGCTCGGTTTTGATACTTTGGGCTTACACAAAGTGGAGGCAGGAGTAGCAACAGAAAACACAAAATCAGTAAAAGTACTCGAGAAGATTGGCATGACCCGCGAAGGACTGCGGAGGAAAATATTGCCGATCCGCGGAGATTGGAAAGACAATTTCCATTACGCCATTGTAGAAGACGATCCGCGCGATTATTAAAAAATTCCAAAGGTTCACGCAACCATTTCAGTCTTGCCCCCATCAAGTAATAAACATAAAACTCAAAAATTGCTGTTATGAAATGAGCATGATAATTCATTCACTCCATTAAGTGATACAAGTTCATGCGAATTCCATATGATACAGCAGAAAACAAACAATTTAAATCATATGAAAAAATTGCTTTTAGTTATTAGTTTATTCACAATAATTTCGTGTTCAAAAGACAAAGATTCGCCTATTGGCATTTGGGATGATAACATTAAACTGTCGCAAAAAGAAGTTGAATTTGATGCCAACGAAAATACTATTACAATAACTACAGAAGGAGAGTGGTGGTGGATCACTGAGGTTAGTTTGAATGATTCGATCATAAATCTTGAAGACATTGATACTAATGCGGATGACTTTATAATTGAAGAAACTGAATTTAAAATTGAGCGAAAAAATATTACTGAGATTTATATTTCAATGAGTGAAAACCTTGGCGATACATCCAGAGTGCTGGGGATTGGATTGGAAGCAGGTGATTATTTCGATCATATTAGAGTAACTCAATCGGCTAAATAGAAAGAACTTTCCGGAATAAAAAAGGGCTGCCTGCAGGCAACCCTTTTTTGTGTTTTCTTTGGTTCGATTTGTTATGGTAAAGTCAAAATTTCAACCGAAGGATCCCAGGCATACACATCAGGAATAAAGTGTGTTAGCGTTACAGAAATGACATTGCCGTCAATGGTTCCGCTGCCTTCTACATAAACTTCGCCGTATTCATCGTCGTAGTACCAGGCCGGCTGGGCATTTACAGTTACCGTAGTTCCGTCAACGATGAAAATTATATCGTAACCACTTTCGTACAGTCCTGTTGCTTTGTAGAGTTGTACTGAACCGAGGCTGGCTTCGTATATTTCAGGTGACAAAACTTCTCCCCAAAATGGCGAGTCGAATGTTCCCGTACCAATAGATGAGAAATCCAGTTTCAGTGTAGCCTTGTAAGTAGAAGTACCGAAAAACTCCGATACGGTGGCATCACTTAAATTCAGGTTAAAATTAAAGGTAACACCCGGTGCAATTCCGGTAGGAGGCACCAGCGGAACTATTTTGGCATATGCAACTGTTTTGCCATCGTTAAAAGTAACCGTATTACTTTCAAGCTCAAAAACGCCATCAATGTTGTCATTCGGTTCAAGGTTTATCCCAACCGTTTCAGTTCCTGTTCCGTCAGTGCGCACAACCTGTACGTTTACTGAATAATTATTCTCGGCTGTAAGGAGATTGTCGACCACAATGGAGGAGCTAAAAGCTACATACGCATCGGTTTCGTAAAGTTCTCCGATATTGTCCTGGTCGCATGCTGCAAGGGCCAGAACAAAAACCAATAATGCTAATTGTATTTTCTTCATAGTCGTAATTTTTAATTGTCTGCCCATGGATTTTGATCATTAACCTCGTCCATGTTGTTATTTCCGTCAAATTCCGATTGCGGTATCGACATTACAAAATCAGGATATTCAGGATCGAGCGTATTGCGCGACAGTAGTTTTTGTGTGTGATTACTGCCCTCGAAATCGCGGGAGAATCCCGTTTTTAATCGTTTAATATCAAGAATGCGGCCTACTTCGCCCCACAATTCGATGCGTCGTTGCAGAATAATCTCATCGAGCAAAGTTGACGAACCATTCAGTGGAGTTGTTGGGCCGTTTGCGTCGTTTACAGTAAGTGTATTGGCATCTGTCAATCCCGAAATATCGTAATCCGGATCGCGTTCAGCCATGAGTTCAGCAAGAATTGTTCGGGCTTCTCCATATCGGTTTTGCATACAAAGTGCTTCAGCTTTAATCAGCATCATTTCTTCATGACGCATCAAAATATAATCGCCCAAGGCATTTGTAGGATCTGAGAACTGAAATTTAAACTGGTTGTAGCTCAGCTGTGTTCCCAAAGGTAAGTCTTCTTCCAGCGGGCCATTCCACCACATTTGTTTTCTTACATCGGTGTCGGCCATTTGGTTGTATAGCCACGAACTCACACATTTTCGTGCATTTTCAGCATACGACGATGTGCTGGCATCCATATGTCCAAATAACGATTCTGTATCGCTTATATGTTCGGAAATGATCTGCAAGCCCCAAAGTACAGTTCCCGAGTTGGCATCGTTAAATGCAAAACCATTTGCCAGGTTCTCGCGCGAAAGCATTGCAGTTCCTCCGCTCATGGCAATTGTTGCTGCTGATTCGGCGGTTGCCCAATCTTGCTTCTCCAAAGCTACCTGTGCTTTCAATCCGTTAGTTACGTAGTAATCGATGTGCGATGGATGAGTACGCGGTGCAGCTACATCAGGATCAAGCAAAGTCAGAGCCTGCTGAAGATCCGCCTCAATTTGTGTGTAAACATCGGCTACTGTGCCTCTTGCACTTCCTTCCGAGGCATTGGTTGTTGGTTCGGTATAAATCGGAACTCCGGGAGCACTTTCGTTACCCACATAAGTTTGCTGATAGAAACGGATGAGGCTGAAATAAGCGTAAGCGCGCAATGCATAAGCCTGCCCGATTAGGCTGCTAATTTCTGATGGTGCACCGGTGATATTTTCTTGTGCCGCAATAATAGAGTTGGCATTCGAAATTACCGTGTAGTAGAAAAACCACACCGAATAAGGACGGCCGCTTTTGTGCGTGTAATCCGATTTTACATTGTACATGTAATCGAACCAGAACCAGCCGCTACCGCCTTCGTTTTGTACCATATCTTCGCCCATAAGGTCGTAGGTGAGTAAAAACGCGGTAACTCCGAACTCTTCGTCGGCCCAGTTTACCGACCACTCTTCGGCCACGTACATAGCGCGGTAAATTCCGTTAAGCGCCACATTCGCTTTCTGAACATCGGAGAATAAAACATCGCCCGACGTACTGTCTGTAGGGTTTGTGTCCAGTTCATCCTGGCAGGCAAATCCTGCAACTACCAGAAATAAGAGGATAAGGATCTTATCTATTTTCATGATCTGTTTGTTTTAAAATTTTAATTCAATTCCGAAAAGACTCGTTCTAACCGGAGTGTATGAGAAATCGGTAGTTCCCGAGAAATCAAACTGCGGATTCATACCATCGAGATGAGAGAAAATGGCCAGGTTGTCGACTGCCACATAAGCGCGAACGCTTTCAATTCCCACATTTTGCAGAATGGTTTTAGGAAGCGTATAACCAACCGTTACATTCTTTATGGCAAAGTACGATGCATCGATCAGCTGGCTGTCGGTAAACGGACGCGAAAAACCGGTTCCGTTCTGAATACGCGGAACATCAGTTATATCGCCGGGATTTCTCCAGGCACGTTCAACATTGGCTGCGTAATTAGTACCAATGTAAACCGGGTTCATCAGGTTTGAATAAACACTCTCGTAAACTTCTCCACCCACCGAAAAAGTGGTCATGAATGACATATCGAAGTTTTTAAACAACTTGAAACTACTGCCAAAGCCACCATAAAAGTCGGGGATCCGGCTGCCGGATATCAGTTTGCTTTGCGAGGCTTTCTGGTAATCGTCAGAGAGGTATGGTTCGCCAGGGAATCCATCAGTGCCAAGGTCGTAAACCCAGTACAACTGTGCTCCGGTAGCTGCATCAACTCCGGCCGATTGTGCCAGGTAGTACGAATTGATCTCTTCGCCTTTACGCTGTATGATATTACCGTTTACAATCTGATCTGTTTCGCCATCCAGCTCAACAATTTCGTTTGTTAAGGTAGTCAGGTTCAGGTTGGCGTTCCAAACAAAATTCGGATTTGTAATGAGGTTCAGGTTTGCATTAAATTCAAAACCGGTATTCAGCATCTCGCCAACGTTAGCCCAGTAGCTATCGAAACCAAGCGATGTTGCCATTGGTTTTTCCATCAGCATATCCACGGTGCGACGACGGTAATATTCAAAACTAATATCAAAGCGTTCGAAAAGAACCGCATCGACTCCCACGTTGAAGTTGTTGTTTTCTTCCCATTTTATCGATGTATTTTCGAGCGATGAAAGTAACGCACCGTTCAGGTTGGCGTTTGCCCAATCGAGGTTGTACAGCGACTGCCAGCCATAGTAAGTTCCAATATTGTCGTTACCTTGTTTTCCGTAACTGGCTTTCAGTTTCAGGTGGTCGATAAAAGTCATCTCTTCCATAAAGCTTTCTTCGCTGATGCGCCACGATCCACCAACCGACCAGAAGTTACCCCAGCGGAAATCTTCGTGGAAACGCGATGAACCATCGGTACGGAAACTTGCCGAGAGGTAATATTTATCGTTATAGTCGTAGGTAACATTGCTCAGGAACGACTCGATGGAATAATTATCCTCGAACGAGGTAAGCCCCGAAGTTGTAGAACCCGGTGCCAGTTCTTTAATTCCTGAGTAGGGGAAGCCCGATTTTGAACCTTCCATTTCGTTAATGGTAAGTTTGTAAAACTCGTGACCAGCCAACACATTAATACTGTGCTTGCCAAAGTCTTTTTCGTAACGTAACAGTTGGTTAATAGTGTATGAAAGGCTTCGAATGTTGGTTTTATCCAGGTATCCGCCAATGTTGGCAGCGTTACCAAACTCCGGATTCCAGTATATGGTTTGGTTCGTGTTAATGTAATCGAAACCAACGTTTGTAGTGAATGACAAACCGTCGAACGAACTGCCAAGTCCAAGGCCCAATAAATTCAAATGAAATCTTCCCGACAGGTTATCTGCAGTAGTTTCGTACGAATCTTCATATAATGTTGCTACAGGGTTCCAGTTCGGGTTGGCACCAGCCGGACGGGTTAAACCGTAGTCGAACTGCTTCTCGCCGGTTTCTGAAAGAATGGGATTGCCATTTTCGTCTTGCAGATAAATCGGGTAAATTGGTGCCATAAACTGCGCCGAATACCAAACGTTTGAGTTTGAAGTGGTGCCGTCGTAGCCCAGATAATTGGTTTCTGTTTTCGAGAAGTTGACATTACCACCGTATTTAAACCAGTTTTTAGGAGTAAGTTCAGCGCCAATTCTTCCTGAAATACGTTCGAAGTCGGTGGTTTTCAGCAAACCTTCATCTTTTAGGTAGGCTACCGATGCGTATACCTGCGAGTTGTCGGAGCCGCCATTTATAAACAGCTGGTATTCCTGGCGTGTAGCATTGTCGTTGGTCACTTCGTCGAGCCAGTCCGACTCGTAAAGCAGTTTCGCCGAAGGATTCACCTGTCCGGTTTGTGGATCGATTAATTGAGCAACGGGCATGTCGTAAGGATTATACATTTCGTTGGCCCCGAAAATACCGGTGCTTCCTCTTAAGGCTTCAACAGCCATCGGGCCGGCCAAATCAGGATGAACACCGTCGGTGTAGATCAACGCGTTTTTATAACCCTGAAACGAAGCCTCGATAAAGTCGGCAGTACCCAGTGTTTCGTATGGTTTAATAGCACGGCTCGAAAATCCGTAAGTGGCTTTTAGTTCCACCGACAATTGTTTCGACTGACCTTTTTTAGTGGTAATTACTACCACCCCGTTTGCTCCGCGTGATCCGTATAGCGCACCCGCCGAAGCATCTTTCAAAATGGTCATCGACTCAATATCGCCCGGATTTATCGAGTTCAGGTTCCCGTCGAAAGGTACACCATCAACCACGTACAACGGATTGTTGCTTGAATTGATGGACCCAAAACCACGAATAACGATTTCCGCTCCTTCGCCGGGTTGGCCGGTTCCTGAGGTGGTTTGAACACCGGCTACCTGTCCTTCCAATGCTTTCGAGATATCGGCAACAGGCCGCTTTTGCAGCACTTCGTTGTCGACTACTCCGGCCGAACCGGTAAACGATTCCTTTTTCGCGGTGCCGTAGGCTACAACCATAACTTCATCAACACCAATCACATCAGATTCGAGTGTTACGTTGTAAACCGTGGCGTCGGTAATGGGCACTTCCTCTCTTTTCATTCCAACAAAGGAGAAAATAAGGATTTCATCGTCAGGCACGGTTAACGTGTAGTTACCGTCCAGGTCGGTGGTTGTTCCGGTAGTAGTTCCTTTTACGGCAACCGAAACACCGGGAATGGGCAGTCCATCTTCGGATGAAGTAACCGTTCCCCTAATTTGCTTTGTTTGTGCGAATAACATACTCACTCCACAGAACAAAGCCACAACTAATAGAAGTAGTTTTTTCATATGATTCAAATTGTAGATTTTAACTTATGTCATGGAACGTGTATTTCGATCCTTGCCTTATTGGGAGAGGATTTCATGATCGTTTCACAGACAAAAACTTATATTCATACTCAAGCGTTATTACCCTTCGCTTTCGTTATTTTTCAAAAGAAAACTCCCGTCGGGGAAACGGGAGTTTATTATCCGCCAGCCGGCCAGATAATTGCACTTTTTACATTTTAAATGCTGTTTAATTCTGTTTCTATGTAAAATAAATGGAGTGCCGCTGTTAACGTTTCTAATTCCCCGAATTCCCCTGTTTAATGTTGTTTACATGCCGGAAATAGCTGTTTAGCGTTTGCCGGATTTTTAGCTTTTTGATCAAACTTACAGAAAGAGGAAATACGACGAGATTTTTATCAACCAACGGTAAGCATAGAGCGATTAATGTCAATGATCTGTAGATGTGAGCGTTATTGGTGTAATGAATGTTGTTTGCAGATAAAATGAAGTAATTGGCAGACGAAAGACCGGCGGTAATTGTCAAAAAACGGTGTTTTTATGTTAGTTGTTTGGCAGAAAAGAAAAGCTGGAATGTTTTCCATGGTCGGGAACACATGCCGACGATGTTTTTTGTGCTATCATAAAATCCGTTATTTTTAAATCAGAAAAGAACTAGGGTGCCGGTAGGCCAGATGTTGTTTTAATGATGATTGAGAAAATATGAAGATTAGAAAAGTAAAGAAATCCGATAATAAACACTTAGCCGATTTAATAAGAGCTGCTTTTGTGGAGTATGATGCGCCGCGCGAAGGAACCGTTTTTTCCGATCCAACTACCGATAATTTATTTGAGTTGTTTCAGCATGAAAAATCGATTTTATGGGTAGCCGAAAACGAGGGAGAGATCTTAGGTTGTTGCGGCATTTATCCTACCGATGGTTTACCAAAAGGTTGTGCTGAGTTGGTAAAATTCTACCTGCTGGCAAAGGCTCGTGGAAATGGCTTGGGCACTCAATTAATGAAACAAAGTATCGAGTCGGCTAAAGAACTGGGATATTCCGAAATTTACATTGAAACCTTACCCGAGTTTGACAACGCGGTAGGAATGTACGAAAGGGCAGGATTTGAAAAACTGGAAAAGCCTCTGGGAGATTCGGGACATACTGGGTGTGATATTTGGATGATTAAGCGGCTTTGAAATTCGTCTAGCGAATCAGTTTAGACCCCTATAATCCCCCAAAGGGGGATATTTCCTCTCCACCGGCTGGCGGAAGACCAAGTGGGGTCAACTAGTTGTTGAAAAAATTTGCTATAAAAAAGGCGGGATAAAATCCCGCCCGGTTAATACTTTTAAGCCGCGATGTCGGCAAACGCGTCTGCCAGTACATCGGGGTACATCTCTTTAAAATTTTCATAGCACCAGTTGCGTAAGTTGTGCAACTGATCGGGCTCCACCCAGTTAATGCATTTGGCTAACTCTTTACTGAACAATTCTTTGCTAAAACTAACTTTGGGTAGAATTACTTTTGCGTATTCAAACATGGCTTAATTTTTATTGTTCGCTACTAAAAATAACATCCAAAATTGAATTAAAGTATGCTGTAAAATATCCTTTAACACTAATTAACTGAGCCTTTTTTCGCTCCAATTTTCTATCCCGCTGAACGAGTGTTGCTTAGGATGTTTATATCTAAATTGTGTTTCAAAACATCCTTTATTGTTGAACATTTACGGTCTCTGCATTAAGCAGGATTAAGCATGTTCTTAACAAATTGTGCAACCGAATCGGCAATTTTTGCCTTCTCGCTGAATGAGCTTACAAAGGCACTTCCGATAATAGCTCCGCTGGCATACTTACAAGCATTCGTAAAAGTGGCATTGTCCGAAATTCCAAATCCGATGAGGCGTGGATTTTTTAGGTTCATGGCCTGAATGCGTTCAAAATAGTCGGCATGGAAATCTTCCACTTTTTTGCCGGCACCGGTTGTCGACGACGATGAAACCATGTAAATAAATCCTTCACTGGCATCGTCGATCTGGCGAATTCGTGCTTCCGACGTTTGTGGCGTAATCAGCAGAATATTATGCAGGTTGTTCTGCTCGAAAATAGTTTTGTATTCTGCTTCAAATTCATCCAACGGAAGGTCGGGCAGGATCGTGCCGTCAATGCCAATTTCATTACACTTCTGGCAGAATTTCTCTACGCCGTATTGATAAACCGGATTCAGGTAGCCCATTAAAACCAGCGGGATAGAAACCGATTCGCGAATGGTTTTTAATTGCTCGAAAAGCACTTTGAGTGACATGCCATTTTTTAAGGCAATTTCGCTGGTGCGTTGAATGGTTGGCCCGTCGGCAGTAGGATCGGAAAAAGGCATTCCAATTTCTATGAGGTCGACGCCATTTTTTTCCAGCTGCTGAATAATTTCAACGGTATCGTTCAGGTTGGGGAACCCGGCAGTAAAATATACCGAGAGTATGTTTTCTTTTTTTCTTTCGAAAAGTTGATTGATTCTGTTGTTCATGATAATAGTTTTAATAGAACGCAGGTGACGCTGATTTTGAAGATTTTCGTTGATTATTATCTGTGGAGATCATTTAAATCTGTGTTATCAGTGTTCGTTTTTTTAGTATCCAAAATAATTCAGGTAGGTTTCCATATCCTTGTTTCCGCTACCCGAAAGGTTAATCACATTCACATCGTCAGGATTCATTTTTATTTTATCCAGCGCGGCAAGTGCGTGAGCCGATTCGAGTGCAGGAATAATACCTTCTTTTTGTGTTAAAAGCAGCACGGCTTGTAATACCTCCTCGTCGGTAGCAGCCAAAAACTTCGCACGACCTGTTTTAAAAAGGTGCGCATGCAATGGACCGATTCCCGGGTAATCCAATCCTGCAGAAATTGAATACGGTTCGGTAATTTGCCCGTCTTCATTCTGCATTAACACAGTTCTGCTCGAGTGTAATACGCCGGGAGTTCCAACCGTTAAGGTAGCTGCAGTTTCATCGGTGTCGACTCCTTTTCCGGCAGCTTCTACACCGATCAGTTCCACCTGCTCATCATCAAGATAATGATAAAAAGCGCCGGCGGCGTTACTTCCTCCGCCAACACATGCCAAAATTCGTGTTGGAAATTCGGAGCCTGTTTGTTCTAGCAATTGCTTTTTCATCTCGGCACTGATGACTGATTGGAAACGTGCAACCATATCAGGGTAGGGGTGCGGCCCAACCACCGAGCCAATAATGTAGTGTGTATCTTCCGGATTGTTGATCCAGTCGCGCATAGCTTCGTTGGTGGCGTCTTTTAATGTTTTATTACCACTGTGAACCGGAATTACTTCAGCTCCAAGCATCTTCATCTTTTTCACGTTAGGTGCCTGGCGTGAAACATCCAGCGCTCCCATGTAAACGATACATTTAATGCCTTTTAGTGCGCAAACTGTTGCTGTTGCCACACCGTGCTGGCCTGCACCTGTTTCGGCAATAATGCGAGTTTTTCCCAGCTGCTGTGCCAACAGAATTTGTCCGATGGTGTTATTTAGTTTGTGCGATCCCGTGTGATTCAAATCTTCCCGTTTCAGGTAGATTTTGCTGCCGTAATGCTCCGACAGGCGGCTGGCATAATACAGCGGTGACGGACGCCCCACATAATCTTTTAACAGTTGATCAAATTCTTTTTTGAATGCTTCTGATTCTATAATTTCCAGGTAACGGCGCTTGAGTTCATCAATATTGGTGAACATCATTTCGGGGATCCATGCCCCGCCAAATTCGCCGTAATATCCTTTTTCGTCTACTTGATATTTCATAATCTTTATTGCTTTGGCGCAATCAGCATCTATTCTGCCTTTAATTGCGCAATAAAATGTTTTAGTTTTTCAATGTTTTTTAATCCGGGGTCGTCTTCGAAACCACTGTTCAGGTCTACTCCGGCAAGCATCGGATGATTTAATTCTTTTATCTCTGCTGCATCATCAGGGCCAATTCCTCCACTCAGGAAAAAGGGCGTATTCCCGGTGTAGTTTTCCAGGATCTGCCAGTTGAATTTTTTACCCGAACCACCATGTTGTTTGGTTTTGGTATCGAATAAAAAATAATCCACATGTCCCTCAAAAGCCGCTGTTGTCGCAAATTTAAAATCATCATCTATTGGGAAGGCTTTTAAAACACGCAGCCCCTGGTTTTTTAACAATCCACAGGTTTTCGGATTTTCCTTGCCGTGTAATTGAATGTATTCGAAACCAAAGTTTTTAGCCAAACCAAGAATTTCAAAAGCATTCTCGTTTACAAAAACACCCACCTTGGGTTTATCAGATTGAAAGAGTCCGGAATCTGGTGTGTCACCAACAAATCGTTTTGATGGGCCGTAAAAAATATAGCCCAGTAGATCGACTCCAAGTGCCTCCACCTGCTCCCGGTTTTGGGTGAATTTCATCCCGCACACTTTTATTTTTAGATTTTTTGTCATCACGTTCCATTTCTTTTATTTCGAACGCAGAGAGAAATCTGTAACATTTGAGCTTCGAAGCAAAAGATTTCTCCTCATTCTTCGTCGAAATGACATTTATAATTCATCAATTAACTTTTTACAAGCCGCACCCGGATCATCCGTTTTCATAAAGGTCTCACCAATCAGGAAGCCTTTAAAACCATGCTCTTTCAAATATTTGATCTCGGCAGCTCCTGCCAACCCACTTTCCGATATTTTTACAAATCTGGCCGGAATAAGTTTCGAAAGCTCCACCGAAGTTTCAACGCTCACCTCAAAAGTTTTCAGGTTGCGGTTGTTTACCCCAACAACATCAACGTAGTCGTTTACGACCTCCAGTTCTTCAGCATTGTGGATTTCCATTAAAACATCCAATCCCAGTTCTTTTGATTTTTTTGCTAGTTCCAGCGCCTTTTCTTTCGAAAGACATGCCGCTATTAAAAGAATCACATCTGCACCAAAAGCTTTGGCTTCCACAATCTGGTAGGTGTCGATCATAAAATCTTTACGCAAAATCGGGATATCGGGATTGGCTTCACGTGCTTTCGCCAGGTTGGCTAATGTTCCGCCAAAGTATTCAAAATCTGTAAGAACCGAAAGACACGAAGCACCCGCAGCATTGTAAGCTTTGGTAACTTCTTCCACTTTTGCCGAAAAATTGATCTCTCCTTTTGAAGGTGATTTTTGCTTGAATTCTGCAATAATACCGGAAACACCTTCTTTCAGCAGGTTTTCTTTTAGCGAGTTGCATTTTCTTGCAAAAGCCGGATAGTTCACCAACTGCTCAACGCTAACTTCTTTTTTCTGGGCAGCTACTTCTTGTTTTTTTGTTGCTACTATTTTATCAAGAATATTCATTGTCTATTATTTGCTCGGCCTTAAAAGGACTTGTTAGTTACTGCTTCCAACTTTTTCAACGCATTTCCGCTGAGTAAAGATTCGCGTGCCATTTCAACACATTCCGTTAATGTTTTTTCCGAAAAAACAACCTGCAATGCAACAGCCGCATTGGCAAGAACAACATTGGTTTGCTCTGTAGTACCATTGCCTTTCAGAACATCGATAAATATTTTAGCGGCGTCTTCCACCGATTCGCCACCAAAAAGTTTTTCAGGAGCAATCTGTGGCAATCCAAATTCTGATGGAGACACCAGTTTGTCTTCCGATTGTGTGGCAAAGTGTGTGTCGGCAGTCAGCGAAATCTCGTCGTAACCATCAACACTGTTTACAATGGCAAAGTTAACATCCATTGTTTTGTACACGTTCTTGTAGTGCTCGAAATTTAAACTGTTGTTAACGCCAAGCACCTGGTATTTGGGTTCCGACGGATTGATCATCGGCCCAAGAATATTAAAGAAGGTTGGCACTTTTAATGCCCGTCGCACCGGAGCAATGTGTTTCATTGCCGGATGGAATAGCGGAGCATGTAAAAAGCAGAATCCTCCTTTTTCGAGGTCGCTTTTTAATTTGTCGATCTCATTGCTGAATTTGTATCCCAGAAATTCCAAAACGTTCGACGAACCGCTGGTTGAAGTGGCAGCATAATTACCATGTTTGGTGACATTTACACCTGCTCCTGCAACAATAAAACAGGATAGTGTGGAGATGTTGAAAGTGTTTTTGCCATCGCCGCCGGTACCCACAATATCAATTGCATTGTAATCCGAGAGATCAACTTTTTTACTGAGTTCCACCATGGCATCGCGAAAGCCTCCCAATTCTTCCGACTGCAACGGACGCATTTTAAAAACGGTTAGAAATGCGGCAAATTCAGCTTCCGAATACAGGCCTTTTCCAACGCCGGTTAAGGCCGCTTTTGCTTCTTCGCGGGTGAGGGTGTTTCCTTCAAAAAGGTATTGTAATGTTTCTTTCATTCGTTTAATATTGTTTATTTTTTATGGTAACTCATGTAACTCGCATAGGCGTTCTTCAGTGTCCTAAAAAGGCTTCTAACTATGCTCGTTTCATTTTTTTAAGCAGTTGAGTTTTTTGAATTTGATTAACTATTTGTTTGGATACAACCAGTTCTCGATCATTTTTTCGCCCAGCGGAGTAAGTACCGATTCGGGGTGGAACTGCACACTTTGTACATCGTATTCTTTGTGCTGCATTGACATTACCAATCCGTCTTCATCATAACTGGTTACTTCAAAACATTCGGGTAATTGCTCGTCCTGAACTATCCACGAGTGGTAACGACCCACATCAAATGATTCGGGCAAACCTTCAAATAATTGGGCTTTAATTCCGGTTTGTTTTACGGGTGTAGCAATTCCATGCAAAACACGGTTCATATTGTGCAGACTACCACCAAAAGCTTCGCCAATGGCTTGATGGCCCAAACAAACTCCCAGCATACTTTTCTTTGGAGCGTATGCTTTTATAATGTCGAGTAAAAGACCTGCCTCTTCAGGAATTCCGGGGCCCGGAGAAAGAACGATCTTGTCGTATTTGTCAATCTCTTCCAAGGCAATCTGGTCGTTGCGAAACACATCAACCGGCTGGCCGGAAATCTTTTTTATGGCATGTACCAGGTTGTAGGTAAATGAGTCGTAATTATCGATAACTAATATCTTCATTTTTTTTTCAAATTAGTTGTCATTTCGAACAAAGTGAGAAGACTGTCTTTTGAAGTCAAAGATTTCTCCTCGTTCCTCGTCGAAATGACAGTTGGTTAACTTATTCCTTTAGCCATTTCAATCGCATTTTTCAATGCGGCCAGTTTGTTATTCACTTCCTGTAATTCACTCTCTTCCTGCGAGTCTGCAACAATTCCGGCACCCGCCTGGTAAAACAGTTTTTTGTCTTTGCTCAAAAACGAGCGGATCATAATCGCATGGTTTACCGAATTATCAAAACCAAGATAACCAATACAACCACCGTAGTAACCACGGTTCTGGTTTTCGTATTTGTCGATCAGTTCCATTGCTTTATACTTAGGTGCCCCCGAAAGTGTTCCGGCCGGGAAAGTTTCACCCAGTACTTTTATCAGGTTGGTATCGTCGGTAATTTCCCCTGAAACCTGCGAAACCAGGTGAATTACATGCGAGAAGAACTGTACCTCGCGGTAAGTTTCAACAATTACATTGTCGGCGTTTCTACTTAAATCGTTACGGGCAAGATCTACCAACATCACGTGCTCGGCATTCTCTTTTGGATCTTTGCTCAATTTCTCTGCAAGTTCGCGATCCTGGTCATCATTTCCGGTTCGTTTAAATGTTCCGGCAATTGGATGAATATAAGCTTTATTGTCTTTTATCCTGATTTCAGCCTCCGGACTCGATCCGAAAATACTGTAAGTTCCGTAATCAAAATAGAAAAGATATGGCGATGGATTTATCGAACGAAGTGCGCGGTAAACATTAAAATCGTCGCCAACAAATTCCTGCGAGAACTGGCGGCTCAGTACGATTTGGAAAACATCACCACGGTAGCAGTGCTCTTTTCCTTTAGTAACCATGTGCATGTATTCTTCGTCGGTGATATTCGATTTCTCTTCGCCACGTACATCGAAACTTGCGGTTGAAAAGTTCAGATTCACCAATAAATGATGCACGTAATCCATTTGCGATTCTTCGCCTTCCAGCAAATTTTCTACAATGTGGATCTGGTTTTTGTGGTGATCGATGGCTACTACATATTTATAAAAACTGTAGTGTACTTCCGGTGTTTGGTATTCTTCGGTTTTTGGCGATGAAAAACGAATGCTTTCGAAATGTTGAATGGCATCGAAATTCAGGTAGCCAAATAAACCGTTGGCCGGCAATTCAATCTCGTCCGAATCAACATTAAATGTTTTAAAGAAATTGTCCAGCTCATCGTGCAACTTCTTTTCGGGAGAAAGACTGAAATTTTCTTTCTCTCTGCCCGGCAAATCGATGCCAACCTCGCCGTTTGTGACTTTAAAATTGGCGATCGGGTTAAAAGCAATAAATGAGTAGGCATTTTCAACTCCGTGGTAATCGGAACTTTCCAGCAATATCGACTTTGGATAAAGCGTGCGAAGTCGTAAATAAATGCTTACCGGAGTTACGGTGTCGGCAAGTATTTTACGAACGACTGGTTTAAAATTGAGTTTTTCCATTTTGTTTTTTTATGTTTTGTTCTTGTTTGTATTTCTATTCTAAAAATGCTGTTAGCAAGGTGTTTAAACTAAAAACGGCTCACCGTGAAATCCGATGAGCCGCTTTTAATTTATGCAATGACGTATCCTCTCTTCACGATATTTGTAAAAAGTTGCTACGCCACCACCAAATGTTATTGTTTGTTCTCATAATTATTTTTCTATTAAACAAAAAAACCTGCTCTTGTTAGAAGCAGGCCTGTCATATCTTTAAAAATAGCAATATGGCTCTTAACTCCTAACTTACGTAAGAAGACCCCACCACGGAAGCCATATTGTATTTATTTTTTGCATTTTTTAATTTTAATCTTCTGCAAGAAAAACGTTTTTTTTGAAATATCAAAATATTGTCGATAGAAGCTTCAAAAAACTATTTCTCAAATAAAGTTGCTTTAACAATTAGTTCGCCAACGTGAAACGGAAACTCACTCCAAAATTCGCATTGGTTGTACGGTACGAAAGCGAGGTAAACGGATCGTTAATAATACGATCGTAATAAACACGCATTTCAAACTTATCACTTAAGCGGTAGTCGGCATAGGTTTTTAAGGTAAAGTTACCTTGTCCGGCAGTAATCTGGTCGGCGGCATCATCCAACTGGCGCAAAATGGTTTTTGTTTTACGGTACGAAATATCGGCACGAACATTTAAATCGTTCGAGTAAGCCTGTTGCGAATTCTTTGTTTTAATGATCAAATCCATTCGCGTAAAACGATACCCCAATCCTAAAATATATTCGTTGCTCAGTATCTCGGTCAACTGGTTGTTCGATAACGACAAGTTCAGGTTGCGAGCACGTTTAATCTCACCGCGTGTAGTAAGATCGCTCAACCACATGATGTCGATATTGATCAGCGGGTTGAAAGCCTCAACAATACTTACGGTATTAAAATCGTAGGCTGGAACAAAGTTGTCTGCCAGGTCGCGCACCATGGTGTAGCCATCTTCAGCAGCAATAAAATTCAGGTTGGTAGAATACGATCCAACGTTGTAAGTTGAACGGTAGGTATGTTGGAAATTCAACGAACGCATAACTTTATTCAGTCCCGGAATTCGCGAAACCATTCCTTCGTAACGAATACTCCAGTTCGGGCGGATGTATTTTAACGACGGGAACAAGCCCAGCGAAACATCCTGAGGATCTTTATTCTGATAAGCCGCAAGGAATGCCGGAACAAGAACTTCTACAGAGTTCGGCCCGTAACCATCAGGGAAACCCGGATAGTTTTGGTTCGGAGCATTCGGATCATAACCTGCACTGGTACCACGCTGTTGCGCCAAACGATGTGCAATTACGCGGCGGTAGTCTTTCATGTTTTCAAATGCATCGGAGCTGGTTACTTCTTCTTTTCCAATTTTGAAGAACGCAGTTCCCAAGGTCAACGTCGACATGCTAAAGTTTCCACTTTCGGAGTAGCTGTTGGCAACAAAACTACCTGAGTTAGTATCGTAATTGTAGAACTCTGTAATATTTTTCGACATCGAACGGTTAGCAGTTAAATCAATACGCAGGTCGGGGAGAGGCTCCCACAGCGCACGGAAATTAATCCGTTCGTTTTCCATAATCTGGAACGGTTGATTCAATGTTGAGTCGATGGTCAGCCAGCCGTTTTCTGCCGCTTTCACTGCAAAGTCGCGGTCTTGCCATCCAAACAGGAACGGAAGTCCCGGAGCCAGTTTCGGATCGAGTGTTTGTGTTCCCCAATCCGGATCGCCACTAAATCTGCCAGTTCCAAACAATGTTGGTTCTGGCAGGAAGCCCGGCAATACGGTACCACCGTTTTTACTGTAGTTTACCGAGAAGGTACGGAATCCGATCACCATTCGTGTGGTCAGATCCAACATATCTTTCATGAACGACTGATCGCCGCGTTTTCCGGTAACCGTAAGCATTGCCTGCTGCACATCAACCGTTGGAACAAATTCAATAGTATTGGCATCAATGATATTTGTACGGCCCGGAACAGTTTTACCATCCACATCGGTTACCAGAACTTTTACTTTTTTAGTATTCAGCTTGTGGGCAAATTGTTGGCCCTGGTCGGCTGTAAATTTAGCACTGCTGCTAAACGTTTCTTCCTGTTTTCGTTGCAGTGGCTCGGCTTGCTGGTTCGTTCTTCCTCGTGTACTCCGGCTGTTTAAGCTGCCACGTCCACGTCCTGTCCGCCTGAATTTCTGGTCGACCTCTTTAAAATAGGGCACCTTGTTAAACAGGGTTTGGAAGTTGGCGTTACCGGTGAGCGTAAGGTTGCGCGAGTTGGTAATAATGTTACCCACATTAATATCGTCGTTGGTTAACGATCCGGCAGCCCACTCGTAAGTTCCCGAGTAACGAACTGTACCACTCATAAAATTCAATGCACGAATACTTCGGATAGGCACCTGGTAAGTGGCATTAAAACTATGATTGTAAAGCGTTGGTCGTCCTAAATTCCACAGGTTGGTAAGAATCGAATCGCGCTTCCATTCGTAGTCGTCGTCGTTTTTATTTATCCGGCCTTCGGGTTCATCAATTCGCGAAGTTCCTCGTGATGAGAAATCAAATTTCAACGAACGGGTAACATCGTAACGGATGTCGAGGTAACGGTTCCAAAGGAAATCTTTATCGTAGGTAGCCGGTAATATCAGGTTCGGATTCGTGATATTCCGTGACTGACGCTCGTGGTACTTACGATACAAATCGGTACGATACGAAATCTGCGTTGGCAGCGGATAGAAATTAAAGTCGCCAATCAGTTTCAAAGGTCCTTTTTGCAGGAACTGAACTTTGCTAAATGGCTGAATCAATTTCGGACGGTTGCTGTAGTTGTACGAGAACATCACACGGTGCGTCCTGTTCACGTTGTACTCGGTTGTAATGTTTCGTTTCGAAGTTTCGTTGTACGAATAGGTAACTGCAAAGTTTTCCGGATCCCACAAATGCGTTTTTTCTTTTTGGCGCTGCGGCTCCACTTTTACGTTGGTAAAGTTGAGGCTTTTTCGCTCAATCACATCCTGCGATATATTTTTTATCGAGTCTTTTTCGCTGCTGGTTCGCGCATGAGCCAGCGATTCTTTTAATTCAATATCCGGATTTACCGGGTCGTATTTTGGTGTTGCCGTACTGTTTGAGTAGCCATAGTACATTGGAATACGAACACCTGCTCTTTCGGGGAAGAAACGTCCCCAATCGATTGATGCCGACACATCGATTTCATCCAGGTCGTCGATCATTCGGCTGTTAATATTTTCGTCGATGCTCCCGAAACCGGCAGTACGTTTACGTCCGGCAACCACCACGCTACCCAGGTCGGCCAAACGTGTTGAAACACGTGCGTTGGCGGCCCATCCACCTTCGTCGTCAAAATCGGTAAGGCGTAATTCGTTGGCCCAAACAATAACCGATTTCGGACCGGTGTTTACTTGTCCCCGTTTATTGCGAACCCCCATCATCATTACTTCCACATTACCAAGGTTCGGGCTACCTTTTACTTTCACCCGGTTTTTACCGTCGTTCCAGCCGTTGTGCGAACCTTCATAAATATCCTGCATCGAAATAATCGAGCCTTCCATTCGCATGGCGTCGTTACGCTCCAGTTTCAGGTTAGTAAACAGCTCGAGCGGAATATTTAGGCGGTTTTCGTCGGGCCAAACCATATAGCGGTCGCTTTCAATATCGCCATTGTAATTTCCTTCGGGCGTAAGTTTTAACGGTACTTCGTATTCGTAGTAGTTGTAGTTATAATCCGATCCCAAACGAATAAAGAAATACAGTTGGTCATCTTCCAGCGGGTACTCGTCAATTTCTTCGGCGTGAACTTCCATTTTCAGGGTTTTGTACCTTCTGAAATCCATGTACAACGATTTGTATGCTGCACGTGCGTCGCCTTGTTCCAGCTCAGTCACTTTCATTTCAATCGACTGCTCGTTTAACTGACGCAACTGCGGGTTGGCAGGGTCGATAACCCTTGAAACTCCCGGAGGCAAAATGTAGTTTACCGGAGAGCGGCTTGAGTTTTCTTCAATACTAACGGCCGAAATATCAAAACTGGCGTCTGTTGAAGGAATTGCTCCGTCTTCCAGAATATCGCCGGTGTAACGACGCCAATCGGCACGAACAAGGTCGAGTGTGGCAAAACGCAGAACTGTAGGATCGGCAAAACCATGCATGAAAATACGCATGAAACGGATCGAGTTCAAATCGTTGATATCTCCAATTACCGACTCCGGTGCATTTACCGGAATCTTAAACTGGTACCAGTCAACTTCGCCAATTTCACCATTCTTAAGCTCAACGCGAGCACGTCGTACATCCGAAATGTAGTTGTTCCCCAACTCCATGTCTTCTTTTCGCAAACTTACACGGTACTGGAAATAACGTTCGTATTCGTTTAGTGTATTGTCGTCGTTAATGTCTTCAATGTCGGGTAAAGTAGTTGCCGAAGTTGGATAACTTTCAGGCGACATTTCCGAAGTTGGCGAGTTGCCATCGGGGCCGTTGTATTGTTTGTAGCGCTCCAAAATTCCTAATTCCTGCTGGTCGTAATCCGAACCGCGGTAATAGTGGAAGTTATCCGACGACGGGTCGTTCATTGCACGCTGGTACACATCGTCGCTTACTTTTTGCTGCAATTCCTGCAGGTAAATTTCAAAATGTGTGCGCTCATCGTCATCGTTCAATCCATCAAAACCAATATCCTGGTACTGGCGCGAGCTGATGGTGTTATCGAATGCATTTACCAACGATTGTTGTGTTGAAACGCGTCCCCAAATAGTAGTGTCTACATTGGTTAATTCGGCAGTGGTTGGCAAACCGTTCTCAAACGATTTTCGCGAGTCTTTTAATACGTCTTCCGAAATCTCTCCAAGGTTGAAATACAGGTCACCACCAGAATCGTCGCCCATTGTGTCGTTAACGAACGGGTCCATCATCCAGAATTCGATGTATTCAATGTTGGCATTTTCAAAGTCGCTGGTTTGAATTTCGCGCATAATACCACCCCAACGTGATTCCGGATCGCGCAAGGTACCATCGGTGTTAATCCCTGCCGTTAAATTCGAGTTGCCGGTGTCGTAGTTGTACGGACCACGTTCTGACGGATAAAAGGCCAGATCGAGCACAGCAATGTTTGTTGGCTCGCCGGTAGTAAATTCACGTTCCGGGAATATCTCTTGTTCGAACACCTCGCGCACAAGGTGGTTCGATTGTAAATCTCTGTCGTTTTTAATATGGTCGGGCGTTAGCGCATTATTTCTCAGGAATAGCGGATCGATATTGTACCACGCCAACTTTGCACGGTTCATACCGTACTCGAGCGAGTTGCTCAGGTTGGCCTCCGGAAACATATCGTTTTGGTTCTGTGGCGTACTTGCCAGCATCCACGACGAGCGGGTTCGCATATCGATAGCTGTTTTTGTCGACTCAAAATCATCAACATAAACAGCTCCGTCAATCGATTTTGAACTTCCCGGAACCAGTTGTGCAAATTCAGCCTCAACATCAATTGATGAAGTGGCGGTTGTGCTATAAAACGGCAACGCGTCTAATGCTTTGGTAATAAATGGCGCTTCGGTGTTGTAACGGGCATCCATTCCGTACATCAGGTTCGAAATCGGATCTTCACCATAATCCACTTTTTCCGTTAACGGGCGCTCGTTCATCCAAAGGGCTGTTGCACCGATGTTGAAATTATCGGAGAAAGCATAGTTGGCATGCGTTCCCATCAAGGTTTTGCGCTGCATGGTAAACAGATCCTCGCTTTCGGTAGCAACTTGTATCGGAGTTCCGGCTTCGAGCAGTGCCTGGTTTATAATTTTCACTCGTCCCAGCGTGTAGTCAACGGTATAATCAACATTTTCGGTAAGCACCTGTCCGCCGGCAGTAACGGTCACCGAACCTTGCGTAAGGTTTAAAGTTCCCAGTGCAATATCGGAACTTGACGAGCCTTTGTAACTACCGGTAAGTCGGAATTTGTTGTGCTCGGCATCTTGCTCGGCTTTTACCTGCGTTGAGTCGTATAAGGTTTGGAAAGTGTATTGCTCAATGTCTGCCGGATTTTGAATGGAATCGGCCAAATGACTACCAAATGGTTCAACCACCGGGAAAATGATACGCCCCGTGTTGGAGTTCACTGTTATGCCTTCAACATAGTCGAACACCCCGTCTTTTGTCGGGTCGAGCTGCGAATTGAGCATGTCCAACCGCATTACTTCCAAAAGAATATGTCCCTGAATTCGTGATGCAGGCAGGTAGTTTATGTAAGTTCCTGTAGAATCGTTTTGGTAAACCACATTCAACTCAAAATCGTCGCTGGTTAACTGATAGGCATTCAGGTTATAAATGTTTTTCATCATCAGGTTCCAGGTTGGTTTACCCGGCGACAAGTTGGTGCCTTTCAGCAATTTCATGAACAGCGTTTGCGGTGCATCGATACCATCGGTTGAGAATTCACCCACCTGAAAGGTCTGACCGTTGTAGGTAAAGTTGAAGGCAACTGCCAAAACTTCATCCGTGTTCAAAGCACTGTTTAACGAGATATATCCCAGCTGTTTGTTAATGGTAAATTCTGATTCGTTCAGTTTGCGTGCCTGCTCAATTTTTTCAAAGTCGGTTCCACCTTTAAAATCGTCCCCGAATTGTGACATTACACCAGTGATGTTCTGTACTTGACGAACACTGTTGTAAGTGGTGTTCATTTCATTGTAAAGCCCGTTGGCCTGGTTGCTCGGGAATAAATTTTGCGGGTAAGGCAGCCCGTTATTTTGCTGAAACTGCGGAATCGGGTTGTAAATGTGCGGATCGTGTTCGGCTAAATCCTGAAAAGCCAGAACGTTTCGCGAATCATCAAAATCGTTTGATTTGTTGGTTACCCAAACTTCCACTTTGTTAATGGTGATGGGCGAACGCGGAATAGCCGTGCTTTGTAGCCATTCGTTGTAGTGATCGCGGAAATATTGTGCCAGGAAAAAGTGGCGGTTGGCATCGTAATTAGCCGCCGAAATATCGAAAGTAGCAACCTGCGCGCCTCCTTCGGTTTCCACGGTTTTCGATTCGCCGCGGTGTTGCGAGAAAAGTGTTGTAACTGTTAATTTCCCAAACTGCATTTCGGCTTTTACACCAAAAAGGTTCGAGGCTCCGGTTATTAACGAACCGTTTAGCGGTAACGACACATTACCCGCTTCAATGCGTTGTAGTATTTCGTCTTCGTCGCCGGTGTACTCGAGGTTCATTTTGTTTTCGTAATCAAAAGTAGCCTCGGTGTTGTAGTTCACCCGCATATTCATTTTTGTACCGATCTGGCCGGTTACGTTCATCTGAATTTTCTCGTCAAAATCGAAAGTTGGAACTTTTCGTAAACGTTCGGGAATCGATGGGTTTTCGGTTTTATTTACCTGGTAGCCAAAACTTACTTCAACATAACCCTGCGGCTGAATATTGATGGTATTTCCTCCGAAAATACGGTTAAACGCCTCGCTTCCAATTGTTAGTTTCGGGAGCAGTCCGCCGCGGGCATCGATCGATTCCTGCTGCGTTCTCGATCGCCAGTAATCCTGAATCGATTTATCGAAATCGTATTCCAAATAATCGTTGAGCGACATACTTTGTGGCAAACGATAATTCAACGAACCCACCTTTTCGTAAAAAACGTACTGACCAGTAATCGGGTCGTACTCAATTTCGTACTTAATGTTGTTGGGCTTACTGAGGTATAATTTCGACGAATCCTGTTCCGGATATCCAAATGCCGGCTGATCTTTGAAAGGGTAGGGCAATGTGCCCGTTGTATCTATTTCAGGCACTTCCTGAGCTTCTCCTTCGAAAGGAACTGAAAGGGCAAAAAATACGAATAGAATGAAGAATATTTTAGGTAAACTTCGGCTAAGTGTCATTTCATTAAAATTACTACAACAAAGGCTTTTCGAAAAAAATGGTTGCTACTTCTTGTCAGGTTTTTCTTTTTCGAAAATGGTAAATTTATAACCTTTTCAATGCTTGTTTTATTACGCTCTCAACGTTCGCGTCAGGTTGCTCCTGAAGTATCTTCGATACTATCTTTTCTGCATCTTTTTTCGCAAAACCAAGCATGACTAATGCAGATAACGATTCATTCCTGATAGTATTGTCTGCAACAGCTAAAATTTGCCCCGAATCGGGTATTTTTCCGAGTTTATCTTTTAGGTCGATTATGATACGTTGTGCAGTTTTTGCTCCGATACCTTTTACAGCTTTCAAAACAGCCACATTCTCGGTGGTTACTGCGGCTTTTAATTCATCAGGATTTAGCGACGAAAGCATCATAATTGCCGTGTTGGCACCAACTCCGTTCACCGAAATCAGATTGCGAAACAATTCACGTTCGGTGGTGGTGGCAAAACCATACAATGTATGGGCATCTTCGCGAACTACCTGGTGTAAAAAAACTTTCACTTCTTTTTTCCCGTTGAGCGCACTGTAAGAGTTCAATGAAATATGAACAAAGTAGCCAACGCCGGAAGTTTCAATCACAACATTTGTTGCGCTTATTTCGGCAATGTTACCCTTAATGAATTCGTACATAGCAAAGCTTTTTTATAATGTATCTTCCTCTTCTGATGCTTCAATATCAACACTTTCATCAACCTGGTTCGGGTTAATGTCATATTTTCTCAGCGGATTTTTACTGATCTCGCTGTAAATATTCCGGTTTTTGTAAACATCGATAGCAAGGTACAAAGCCTGGCGGAAAGATTCGGGTGATGCTTTTCCTTCTCCGGCAATTGCGTATGCAGTACCGTGAGCCGGCGATGTGCGAATGGCTGGAAGTCCGGCTGTGTAATTTACGCCACGTTCGAACGAGGCCAGTTTAAAAGGAATTAAGCCCTGGTCGTGGTACATGGCCAGAATTGCGTCAAATTTACGGTAATCTTCCGATCCAAAGAAACCATCGGCAGGATATGGCCCAAGCGCCATAATGCCTTCTTTTTTAGCCTGAATAACGGCCGGAAGAATAATTTCTTTGTCTTCTTTACCGATCAAACCATTGTCGCCGGCATGCGGATTCAATCCGAAAACAGCAATTCGTGGTTTGGTAATGGCAAAGTCTTGCTGAAGCGATTTTGCAATGATCCTGATCTTTGAAAGGATGATGTCTTTATTCAAACTTTCAGAAACTTTTGAAATTGGAATGTGGGTTGTTACCACACCAATTTTCAGCGACTCACTCACCATTAACATGGCGTAATCTTTTGTGTCGAATTTTTGTGCCAGGAACTCGGTGTGTCCCGGAAAATTAAATTCTTCACTTTGAATATTGTCTTTGTTGATCGGTGCAGTGATCAGCGCATCGATGTATCCTTTTTGAAGATCGCTGGTAGCACGGTCAAGCGCATCAAAAGACGAAACTCCGGCTTCGGTGGTTGATTTTCCCAGTTCCACACGAATATTCTCGTCAACACAATTTATGATGTTTGCTTTTCTTGGAAGTAATTCTTTGGTGTTGCGAATGTGGTTGAAGCTTACATCGTTTATATCCAGTGCTTTGCGGTGGTAGGCTGCCACTTTTGGAGAGCCATAAACAACCGGTGTACACATTTCGAGAATACGGGGATCGGAAAGCGTTTTTAAGATTACTTCGTATCCAATTCCGTTTATATCTCCGTGAGTGATTCCTATGCGTATTGTATCTTGTTTTGCCATTGTATTTTATTTCAGAAAATTTGCCCTTATTATAAAGTGTCGCAAAGTTAATTTAATTAATTTAAATAAGCATGATCTTATTTATGCATGATTTCCACGCTTTTCGTGCTTGCGCCACGTGGTTTTATTTTGCTTGTGATTTCAGAAAATCATAAAGTAATCGGGCACCAAATCCTGTTCCTCCGGCCGGCCGGTACGCCTCTTTTTCTTTTCTAAAAGCGGGGCCTGCCATATCAACATGTATCCAGTTGTAATCAGTAAAATGTTCCAGAAACTTTCCGGCAATTGTTGTTTGTCCCTCGCGGGTGCCAAGGTTGTTGAGGTCGGCAATTGGCGATTTTAGCGGCGCGGCATATTCTTCCCAAAGCGGAACTTCAATCAGTCTCTCGAAGGTGTTTAATCCCGACTCTTTCAATTGTTCCACATTTTGAGCGGTGTTGCCCATTACCACTGCTGCATGCGGCCCTGCAATAATATCGGCCGATCCGGTTAAAGTAGCGCAATCAATTACCAGTTGTGGTTTATATTTTTTTGCATAGCTCAATGCGTCGGCCAAAATGAGTCGTCCTTCAGCATCGGTGTTTTTGATTTCCACCGTGGTTTCGTCGAACATTTTTATGATATCGCCCGGAACGTAGGCATTTCCATCGGGGCGGTTGTCGGTTGCCGGAACGAGACCAACAATATGTAGCGGAAGTTTATTCAACGCAGCAGCATAGATTGCCGTAACAATGGCGGCGGCTCCGCCCATATCCGATTTCATGTAGTCCATCGAGTTTGGTGTAGGTTTTAGGCTTAAACCACCTGTGTCGTAAACAACACCTTTTCCCACCAAAACAATGGCTTGTTTGTTTGTGGCATTTTCAGGTTTCCACTCCAGGATGTTAAACGTTGGCGGATCGATACTGCCTTTATTCACTGCCAGAAGTCCGCCCATTTTAAGGGTTTCAATTTTTTTCTTATTAAAAACCTCGAGTGAAAAGCCGGCTTCGCTACTTAGTTTTTCAATTTCTTTTGAGAACTGACTGGCGGTTAAAAACGACAGCGGTTCGTTAACCAAATCGCGAGCGGCGAAATTCGCCTTGGTTGTATTTACAATCTCGTTGATCTTCTCGTCAGTGATTTTCTCGCTAACGATTAAAATATTTTCAAGTTGAAATGCCTCTTTTTCTTTTTTGTATTTATCGAAAGTGTAGGTGTTCAGCAGTAATCCTTCTAGAAAATCAGCTAAAAGATCAGCTTCGCAAAAACTGGTTAGCTGAACCGATGTTTCTCCGGCCGACTTAAGAGCATCGTAAAGTTTTGTACCGGCTACTCTTGCCATCTCTGCCTGCAGGTAGTTTTCTTTATCGGTTTTTATTTTGCCAAAAAACAGAAGGTTCGGAATGCGCGTAATCGTACATGTATCTTCTTTTTCAAACTTCTTTTGCAGGAATGTCTTTTCGTTTTCGGCGAGTTGGATTGAGGCTGTTTCTTTTAAATCGGTGCACAAACAGGCCAAAGAACTCTCCTCCGCTATTTTGGTGGTAATGGATATTTTTGGGATCATAGTTTTAAATTTTAAGCTAAAATAAGGATTAAATACAAGTTGTTTTGGCTGAAATGAAGTAAACAGTTGACAGCGAATTGTTAATTCATCGGATAACTTTTCCTGCACCGGGTTTTAACGGCTTGTTGTGGAGGATGACAGATACAAAAAAGGACCTTATTAAAGGCCCTTTTATTCTGTTTTGTTATTGTGTTTATTAATGATCGTCGCCAAAATAAGCATGCTCAAAAAGGTGCAGCTTTTCGCGAAGCGTATCAATAATACTTAAATCGGTGCTTTGTTTGCTCTTCATTGCAAATACCGAAAGGTGGTGTAACAATTCCAGTTGTTTTACATATTTGCGGTAGGCAGCCTCATCAGCCGATGAAGTAATTTTTACACGTTGGTGCAAAAAATACTGGCTTACAATTTCCTGCATTTCTTTGGCGTGCTCTTCTTTATTCATTACCCAACGAACCAACTGGTTGTAATCGGGATTTTCCGATTTCGATAATTCGTTAATCTGGTTCATCGATTTTTCAATGGTTTCAATGTGTTCGTATAACAGGGCAATGCGAACCGAGTCGCCATAAATACCACAAGGAATTTCGCAATGTGCTTTTGCCTGAAAACTTGAAAGTGCAATAATGCCCATGATTAAGGCCGCGGAAAAAAGTTTTGTAATTTTTTTCATTTCTCTATTTTGAATGTTTGTATTTAATAACTGTCTGTATAACAATAAAAGTAGAATATGGTTTGAGTTTGTTTGATATTTTCCTTCGATAGGGAATAGAATTTTTAATTGATTTTTTTTAGAAAAAAGTTTTGACTTTTAAGAAAAGCTATTACTTTTGCATCGCTTTTGAAAAGCAAACGTTCTCAAAAAGGGAATTAAACCTTCCCCAGTAGCTCAGTTGGTTAGAGCGGCGGACTGTTAATCCGTAGGTCGTTGGTTCAAGTCCAACCTGGGGAGCTTTTTAAATTCATAGCGTGCTGATTATCAGTGCGCTATTTTTGTTTAAAAGAGAGTTTAAAAGAGAGAATGGTGTATGATTTTGGTAATACTTACACTCTTGTTCCTGTGTTTTTTAAGAGTATTTTTCTTTAAAATTTCCGGCAAATCAACGCATTGTTTAGAATGTTTCTAAATAAAAATATCGTCTGACATGGGCAAAAAGTGTTATGTCTGTAAATCAGCGTTTTAGCTATTAGGAAGGTGAGTGTTTCTGTCATTCTCTTTATAAATAGCCTGCGCCGCCCTAAAACTGTTTCGTAATTACGGTTTCTCGATTTTGCCTTATATGCTGTGAGAATGTTCAATTTTGTTTCAATCTATTCTATAATGAAATATGGTATTGGTATTGATGAATAAGGCTTCTGTCTGTGTTGCAGATTAGGTTGTGGGAATATAAAAATGAATGTCATCAGGGCTCAGAGGTAATACAGGTTAATCCGAGAGACGAATATGGTAGTGTGAGATTATTGGGGAAGACTGTACAGGTATTGTTATATTTTATATCCTTTTATAAGAGTTGGGCCAATGCTGTGAAGGGAAAACTCGGTTTCCATTTCTTCAATAATGAATTCTCCTTCATTGCTGGACAGTTTGCTTGTAATGTTCTCCTTTATGTGTGTAATAAGATTAAGAGGTAATTGAGCTTGTCTTGTGACCGGTTGTCTTTTGCTCCAGAACCGATTCCATTGTGCCCACCTTTTTGTAAAGAGTCCTACTTCTTCTTTATCCCATGAGAGCGAAAGGTTGGAGGTAGAATTTAATGCAATATTGTTACCTCTGTAAAATAACAGACGCGGTTCAAATTTCTGGAACGCAAACCTGATACCTTCCAGGTTGCCGGGTTGAAAAACCATTGGGTAAGGATCACAGATTATCGTGCTGAAGCAAGTTTTTATTTCTTCTTCTTCAGTTTTATCCGGATTGTAAAAACCCGGTTGAAATCCGATTGAGAAATGTTGCCATCCAAGCGCATCGGTTATTACTTCACTCTGACCTACTGGATCGGGATCTGATATATTCATTAGTTTATATTCAGCATATACATCCAGGCTTGTCAGGTAGCGGATATCCCCCAGCTGAGGATCTTCTACATTTGGCAATTCATACCAGTTATATACCGGCTCCTTTAAATCGCTTAAACGGTCTGATATGTCTGTCCATCTCTCCGAAAATATCAAATCGTTTTCATCGTGTTTGTAAGAGAATTTAAGAGTAACATCCTTTTGTTCATCCAATTCCCAGTTCCCAACCATGTATTTGTCGATCGGAATAGCTTCGCCTGATATTATTGCTTCACGATCAACGATATCGACTTTATTGTTTGACTTGAATACAAAACAAACATTAAGAAGATTTTGAATACCAAGTAAAAAATCTTTCAGTTTAACTTTTGGTAAAAGGTCTTTATATTTAAAGGTTCTGGAATAATTCCTTGTAATCAAACTAGGTTCAACATAGTATCCATTCATTGTTGTTCCATCGTATCGAATGTCAGGGACCCACATCTCCGGGAGCTGTGTATATTGCATATATGTGATGTCGAAATTGTTATAAAGGAGAAGTGTTTTCAAATCAACATCGTTTGCAATTGCATTTTCATCAATATGAATGCGAACATCATTAAGCAACTGTCGTAAAACATTATTCAAAAACAACATTGGAGAAACAACCGTTATTTCTAGGTTTTCAGATGTTTTTGCAGCCATTGAGCTGGTTAGGTTTTTAATACTTCCGTCTGGATTTCTGCTGTTGACCAGGTAATCAGATGTATTCCGAAAAGCGTTAGAAAAGGCCTCGGTTGAATCGTTTTCATGCAAATATTCTTCATGAATGAGACTTCCCGGATAGTAATCTGGATTTGGAACCGTATAAGTTATTGGGATAGTTCTTCCTTTTTCTGAAAAAAACTCAGGATTGAATATTGTGGGACAGCAATAATCATCGTTAATAGGATCGTAATCGCTTTTATTTTCCCATGTAATTTCCTGCCCAAATGCTTCTATATCATAAATGTATTTCTCGCGATGTTCTTCTCCGATATCGCCAACAATTCCCCTGAGCCAACACTCATAGCTTTCGTCATCTGCAGAGTTCACAATCAAAGTGCCACCCAAAAGCAGAACCCCTCCAAATCGAATTTCAAAACCTTTAAATTCACGGGTGATTTTTGTGCCAACCTTTTCAAATCTGGCCGGATTTCTGAGAAGGGCTTTGTTTTGATCATTCACCGGGATGCTGATCCCTATTCCTGCATTGCCATCAATTTTGTCGAACTTGCAAGCAGGATTGCTCCAGAGAATTCTGATAGATGTATCAGAACTTAGAAGAAACGGTTTGCTATTTAAATAGAATTCTAACATTATTTAGTGGTTTACATTCCTTTTTTGGTTTCAATTTCTTCCCATTTCTGCAAACTTTTCTGCACCATATCTATTGCGATATAATGTTTCTTCTTGCTTAGTATTTCTACCGTGTGATGCAGCTTGACTACTGAGTCTTGTAACGTTTTAATATCTGGGTTTTGAGCATCTGAACTGCTTGCAGTATTGTTAATCCCATTGTCATCAAGGTATTTGCCTCCTGCATACATTTGCGGTTGGCGGCCATCCCTAACTGCATGTATTGAAGCAATTATTTCCGGGAAATTCATGTTTAGTTTTTTGAGCGTTAATCCGTCAATTACCATTTCGGGCTGGCCGGGAACTTCATTAAATATGCCCAGGTGTGGTTGGTTCCCATAAGTACCAGTTTGAAGTCTACCTATTAAGTCGGGATATTTTCCTAATGCATATTCTTTTGTCCCTTTCGCCGATTTAGTCGCACTTTTAATGGTTCCAATTAATCCCACAACCTGACCGACAAAGCCAGCAATTAAAGGAATGTTTGCAGGGAATGGGGCACTGGCTGCTGTTTTGGCGGTACCTTTTGAAATATTGATAATTGTTTCAGCTATAGCGTATGCCTGTTTCGCTAATAATGCGGCTTTCCCGATTCTGCTTTCTTCCCCAAATACGCCAATTATGGTATCGAGTGTTGATAAATAAGCGGCTTTCTTTTGTGCTTGAATTTGTGCCTCAACAGCAGCTCTGTCTTCTGCAGCTTTTTGTTCGTTATCCAGTGCATGTTGTCTGAGTTTGCTTTGTTCCAGAACTGTTTCAGTAACTGATTCCTCGATCTCAATTCTCGGATCTTTAGAATCCATCTCTTCCATAGATTCAGAATTCCGCTGAAAAGTTGGCGAAGTGCTATCTTCTTGATTATTATTTGAATCCGGGATTACACTTGTAACAGGAGTTGGCGTAGTGGTGATGTCACCTCTTACTTCTATTTTTCCATTAATTGTATCTTCATAAGCGCTCTTCCAGGTAGAAGCCACTTTTTGAGCATTTGCAACAACCGCCGCTTTTGTGTTTTCGCTGTATTCTTCAAAAGCAGTTTTTATACCTTTTACATCGAATGTTAATACTGCCTTTATTAGTTTCCCTCCAAGTTTAAGGTTTTCCCAAAGCCCCTGTATGGCAGTTTTTACAATATTAAAACCAGTAACCCAACTGGCTAACATGTATTGAAAGCCCGCACGAACAGGAAGACTACTATTGTACAATTCAATAAACCAATCGCGTACATTTTTTATACCTGAAGATAGACCTACTATTCCATCAGCCAATAAATCCGTTGCAGTTGCTTTGATCGCAGTGAATGTACCGGTGCCGGTTCCCATTAGTTCTCCCCAGGCTTGTTTTAATTTTGTATTTGCCTCAAGTAGTCGTTCCTGGGCAAGGGCATTTTCACCGGCTCCCGCTTTCAGGTTTTCAAGGCTGAGTTCTGCCTGTCCTAACATAGTGATGTATTCCAGCCCGGCATCTTCACCGGCTCCCCTAAAAATATCGGCAATGGCAGTTCCAACTTCTGTGCTTTGTGGTGGCAGTTCTGCCAATCGATTGCTGATCATTTGAATTGCATCAAAAGCAGAAATGGATCCATCTCGGAGTTTAGCCTGTAGTTCATTCGAGCTTATTCCTATATTGTCGATGGCCGCTTTGGTTGCCGGTGTCATTTCGCGGAGGCTGATTGTTGCCTCTTTAATGCTGTCTATACCCTTGTCGGAATAGATACCCGTTTTAACCTGTTGGCTTATCAGCGCAATGGATTCATCTGCAGATAAACCTGCTGCTTTAAATTGCGGTCCATATTCTTTTAGAATATCCAGGAATTCATCAGAGCTGTCAGCTCCAGTAATAAATCCATCGTTTATCTTATCAAGGGCTTCTTCTGCAGAAATACCCATTGTTTTTGCGAAGTTGTTTGTTGAGATAAGAACCTCGCTAAAATCTTTATTGAATGTGCCCGCGGTGGCTTGAACCGAGGCGGTAAAATCTGCAAGTGGTTTTCCGCTTAAACCAGTCAGGCGCTCTGCTTCGCGTCGGGCTTTGGCGGTTTCCTGGTACATGTTAAATAATGCCTTTGCTCCTTTAATGGCTCCGGCAATAATTGCGGTCCATCCAAAAGCAGGGAGTAATCCTTTTGCAAATCCCAAAAGTTTTTTTGTGGGGCTTTGTATTTGCCCCATTCCGGTTTTTACCTTTCGTAGTTCGGTATTAACCTTGTTGAGGTTGCTCATTTCTGTTTTCCATTCTTTCGAGTCGCGTTTGAGGGTTTTTAGCCGTGCTATGAGTGTTCTTTTGGCTTGTTCCAGATCCTTGAGGTTTGCACCGTTTAAATTTCTCAAGGTATTCTCAATAGAGGTATAGTTTTTTTTGAGCTGGTTTTGTGTTTTGAGGTTCTTTTTCATTTCCGTGTCAATCTTTTTCCAACCTCCTACATCCCCAGCTTGTTCTGCTTTTTTCTTAAGGTTGTACAAGCGTTTGTATTCGCCCTGCAGTTCCTGCAGTTCTTTCCGGGCTTGTTCATTATTCAGGGTGACTGTTACATTTGCTTTTTCGTTGTAAGCCATAATCTTTTATTTAAAGCGAACTCTTTTATAATCGGCTACTGAATAACCTTCGCCGGTTGATGATGATGTGGATTTCTTCGAATGAGACCTTCCTGGTGAAATTTTGCTTCCGTCGATGTTGTATTTTTCGAGGTTGGTTTTTACGAATAGTAAGGCGTCGCGACTCATTGATTTTACCATTTCATTTTTTATAATATCGAGTCGTTTAAAAAACACATCAGAGAACCAGGGCTTCTTTTCTCTGGTGGTTTGAGTGTGGCCTCTATTTGCAATGGTTACACCCTTTCCAACTCCCCATTCAACCATTTTTCCGTAATACTCGAAAGCAAATAGAACATACGATTTGTCGCCGTTTGCCTCACGGTTAACATGGTGGTAAAAACTTTGAGCCAACTTTCCAGAATCTCCAATTTTGTAATTTTGAAGTCGTTCTTGCCATAGTTTTATGGTAATTTTGGCCCACTGATCAATTGAAAGATTCATATTAATTCCTCCTTGCTTCACTTTTAGTTGCCCGATAATTCTGAATTTCAATAATTGCCCTCAAGATATCTTTTGCCCGATTCGGTAAGAGGCGTTTTTTTCCTGCAAGAATATCCCATAAGTGGCTTGTACTTATTCCTGCTCTTTTTGCAATTTCTTCACGCGGAGCGTTGGAAAGGTTGAAAAGTACAACCAACTCCTCGCGGAGCTCGATGTAATATTGCGATTGCTTAAAAATTGACTCATGACCTTTCATGCTAAGATTTTTTGGCATTGAGTAATTGATCGACTATTCCTTCAGTAGTTGCTGCAGGTGTTTCGCCTTCTTCGTTGGTGGAGAATAGCGTTTGTTTTTCTCCGCTTAGTTCTTCCATTGCCTTTTCTGTCTCTTTTTCTTTGTTTAAGTTTTTCATTCTGGGTGTCTCTTTAATTACTGAATTGATTTTGTTTATCTGATTTCGTAGAAATTCGGATGGTGTTACGCCTAATATCTCGCACAAATTGGCCAGATCTTGTTTTTCTCGATTGCTAAGTCGAAATCCAACAGAAGTATTTAGTTCCTTCTTTTTTCGATTCATTTTTTTTGATTAAATCTATCGTGTTCAACCTCTTTGTCAAAGGACATATCAGGCTTCCAGAAAATTAGGCACAAAAAAACCGGGTCGTAATTGACCCGGCTTAGAAATGAAACGGAATTAACCTAACAACAAAAAATGTATTTTTGAATCAATTTAACGATGTCTCTGGTGAGTTTTTATTCCTTGAACTAATTTCGTTAATAACCAGCTGCAGGTGAGATTGGCAATATCTGAGTTTCCATTTTTCTATTTCGACGGTGGCAGTATTAAATTTTTCGTCTTTAAAAAATTGACCACCATTCTCGTTGTAGTTAATGTATTTCTCGCAACCGGCAATCATTATCTCGAAATTAAGCTTGAGTCGTTTGAGATCTTGCACGGTTCTTTTTTTTAGCTCGGTGATGTCTTTATTACCAACCGGTTGAAATTTTTTTTCGTTGAAATCATTCATACTTTTATTTTTTGTAAATTAGCTGTGACAGATTATTTTTTAATAACAAACTGTTGTACCAAGTAACTATAGCTCCGCCAAAGGGCGGAGCTTTTTACTTTAGTCGTTTTTATCGAAATTAATATTGGCAATTACTGTGTTTACTATTGCCTTTTCTCTTATAAACATTCTCGAACTCGGTACGATACGTGGAACACGCCAATCCGGATTGCCGGAAGACCCACCTTTTAATTCTTTATTTTTCATTTCTACATGAATTGTGGTGGTGGTTTCATTTAATAAATCTGGTAGATCGTCTGAAACTATGTTTGCTCCGTATTTGTTTAGAAAATTGATATTCGCACAGAGCGATTGAATTTTTTCCAGAATCAGATTTTCAACTTCATTCTCTGTGTAATGGGTGTATTTATCACGAATTTCCTCTTTTACATGGTCCGGTATGCAAATTTTGTTATCGTTGAATAGATCTGCCAGGTATGGAATATTGTCAGAGTATAGTTTTTTCGATTCTTCACGGAATAAGTCAAGTTGATCTTTTAGTGTGTCGAAGTTTGGGAAAGGGTATGGATTTGTGCCTTTGATGTAGTAATCGAAATCAAAGCCGCCTTTTTTAATCTGTTTTCGGGTTATTGGATTATTCATCAGAAAATGTTTTTGAATCAGTTCTGAAAGGTATTTGTGAGTTGTGTAATCTCGTTTTGCTTTTAAGATTAAATTTAAATGAGTTAACGAAAATGTTTCCTTAAAATAGGATTCCCATTCTTCTTTCACATAGATCATTCGGCTAACGATTTTCTCTAATTTTTCAATTTCCTGATCAACTGAATCGTTGCTAATTCCAATAAATACGGGTGTAAATTCTTTTGTTTTCATAATTAATTTGTTTCTAATTTTTCAATTTTAGCTTTCAGGTCTTTTAGATCATCCTGCAACATAGTAAGATCCAGAAGTGGTTTAAGAACTCTTTCGTCGTTCGGTTCCAGCTTATCAGCTGCGGCAATTATAAGCAAGCGTTTAGCTTCTTCTATTTCACTTACTTTTCTTTCGAGTTGTTCCGGTCGGCGAAGCTCAGAACAAAAGAGAACATGTTTTTCGTCGAATAGTACTTTCTTTTCCATGATTGTAAATTTTTAAATGATTAATATTTGTTGTAATCTTTGATTCTGCTCTCAGTGAGGAATAGGTTAAAATCCTTATGGTTTGGGTAGATTATTTTGGAATAGTCGGTTGTGTTTTTCGGATATCGTTTCAGTACTTCATTGCTCGCATTTCTACCGGCTTCGTCGTTATCAAAAAATGTATTTATAGCTTTATATTCGTCGAGTGTAAAAATTACGTGTTTTAAGTTGGCGACACTGTTTAGAATTATATTCGTTGTTGCGGCCTCCCGGACATTGTAATGTGCCATGCCTGAAAGGAAATCCATAAACCCTTCCCAAAGATTTACTGTTTGGTTTCCTTTAATAGTGGTAATTGCCTTTGGACTTGAGGATCCTTTCCAAAGTTTATTGCGAAGCTCAAAACCTCCTTTATCATTTTGGAACGCCACGGCAAAATAATTTTTACCATTAACAGTGTAGTAGGCTTCTTTCACGTACCTTTCGCAATGCCTGTACATTATACCGCGACTTTTTAAATATTCAATTAATACCAGGTTTTGCAATCTCCGTACGTTGTTGATTTTTAAACTTGAGTGGGAGTTAGATTCTGAACGGTGAAAAGAAGAAGGATCGATTCGCCTGGATATGTTTTCGCCCGATAGTATTTTAACGGCTCCAGTGATATCGGTATCATTCATCGCAATAACAAGATCGAGTATTGAGCCACCGGTGCCTGCTCCATGGTCGTACCAAAGATTTAAGCGTTGATCGACCTTAAAGCTTGGAGTTTTTTCGCCACGAATAGGAGAGCAATACCACAACCAGTGTTTCTGATTATCGCGACGATCAGGATTTATACCTATTCGACTAAGGTAGCTTTCAATCGGTATTTGTTTTGCTTCTGATATATTCATTTTCTTCGTTTTGGTAGGTTGTATATTTGTTCATGATGAAAAAACGATTTTATGAATAGTGGTACACGGTACAATAGGGTTGATGTTAGGTATATCAAGGATTTGAAGCGTACCACATGTGTACCAAATGAAAAGGTAATAAAACATAATTGGTACACTAGTGGTACACCTGTATTCCTTTGTTTATAGTGTTTATATGCTTGTGTACCATGTACCATAATCTTACATCTGTTTTTTTCCATTGTTACTGTATTTGGAGTCCAGGGAAAATCCCGCTTTTTGTGGCGTAATCCGGTCCAGTTGGCTCCTGGAAGAGTTTAGAACTTCTCGAGCTATTGTGGTTTTAGTTAGCTTGGTGTTTTGCACAAGCCAACTTGCAATTTCTTTTTTGTCGTATGTTCCGAATTTTTTATCACCGAATATTTGTCTGTATACTTTTAACGCGGTTGCTCTGAAATACTCCGTTATTTGAATTGCCGCATCCATTTCGCGAGGTTGGATCCCGGAAGTTGTAACACCTTCGTGTACATAGTTCATCGCTCGTATAATTATAGCAACGCGAAGAACTATAATATCAAGTTTACCGTAAACTCCCTTTAAATAAGGCGTTACTTCTTTGTTTATTTCGCGTACATTATCATTAAAATAGGCTTCATAAAGTTTTGCTGTTTGAGTGGGTAATATCAATGTTTTTGGAGTCTTGATAATTGTCAGCTCATGCATAAAATCATCCCATGCGTTTAATAAAGATTCATCGGGGGTAGCAATATTATAAGGTTGTTTCTCTGTATTGTCGGGGAAGAACGCAACCATTCGTGCTAGAAATCCATTGTCGGCCCGGTTGTCTGTAGCAAGGGTGTGTAGCAGTTCTCGGTGAATACCGCCGGCAACATTTATCACCGGCTTGGCAATGTTCAATATCCCCGATCCTTTACGATTGTATGTAACTCCCTTTTGGCTCCACATGCTTAACATGTTGCTTTGTTCACCGGAATTGGAATAGCGGCCAAAATCATCAATCCAACCTTTTAATTCGTCGCGATATATCATTATTCCTCTTTCATTGATACGGTGAGCTTCGGCCATGGCTTCGGGGGTGCTATCTTTAAGAATGTATTGATAACACTCTGGTCGTTCCTCGTTTTCGATACCAAGTTCCTTTTGTTCTTTTCGGGTTAGTGCCTTGTTGTTTTCAAATTCGCGGAGTTGGGAGCGAAAGGTTTTGTAGTTATTATTATCCTTTTGCGTGAAATAATTTAGACAAATGTCCAACGGTTCTGTTTTTCCATTTGATACATCACCTACAAACATTCCCCAAAATACTGCATTGTTCTTGTATTTTGTTTGCAGTTCGAATTTGTTGCCTATCGCTAAAGCGGTGGCCATTATTGCAGAACCAGCCCAATAATCTCGTGGAGTCCTGAATATTTCATGCATTTTATTAATAAAATGCTGAACAAGATCAGGCATGCCATCAATAGGTAAAAGAGGAGTGGTTATCTCTTCGTTTTCCCCAGGAGCACTATTTGTTGTTGCATTTTGATCCCTTATGACATCCATCTATTTGGTGTTTTCCTGGTTCGTCACTTTTCTTATTGCTAACCGAAAAAAATCGCTCAACGATATTTGTTCTTTTTGGCAGAATTGCTCAATTGCATTTCGTTCTTCTTCTGATATTCGAAAACCAATCTTTAAATTTTTTTTGCGAAGTTCTGTAATGCTTAAATCTTTCATTGGATTTGATATTTTAAGTTTTTGTCGAACCAAATTTTTAAATTTTGTTCGGCGATTCAAAAGACAAAAAGCAAACTGATCAATCCCAAAAAACACCCGTAGTGTTTTCCAGCTTCTCGCCTTTGTATTTAAAAACAGAAATGCGCTCGGGGTAAAGAGTGGTTCCGGTTGCCGTAAATTCGTCTGCCTCCGAAATTTCAAGCGCTTTTTTAATTAGATCGATCCTTCTTCGCGTCATCTCCAGGAGTTCTTCCTCTCCCTGTAGTTCCGATTTTAAATAGTCCTGCAACTCTTCGCGACTATGGCCCATTTGTCCGTTTAGGTTTATTCGAACAGTTTCACCACCATTGCAGCGTTTTAGTGTTACTAATCCTACGGATTCTCTTTTCATTGTAGTTATTCTTCGTAATCGTAATTTTGTTCGCCGGTAAGATGACGGTATAGCGATTGACAGAGTGAATCGGCAACATAAATTGATTTTAAATGATGCATAAATTCTTCCGCGGTTTCGGCCGAAAAATCAGCACTTAAAAATTTTTCAATAAAATAATCCTTTGCCTCGATAAGTCTGCTTCTAGCGGTATCTACTTCTTCTGATTCGAGTTTAGCTAATCTTTTTACTTTCATTTCTTTTTGATTTTAGTTGTTATTGTTCTTTTTGTATTCTTCCCATGTGTTAATCACCGGGAATCCTTCTGCGGCTTCGCCTATAACGCATTCGTCCCATTCCTCCGATATTGCAGTTAAATCATCTGAGATGTTGCTAGAATTTAATCTGCCTACTAATTCCTCTGTAGTTGATTTTTCTACATCATATTCGCCGAACGCATTTTTATTTTGCTCCGAAAATTTCTTTATTTTCTCTGTTAGTTTTTCTAACCGGGCGAGAAAGTATTCCGCAAAAAATTCATTCTTTGTTTGCATTCTGTTGCTGATGTTTAGTTGGTTACATGTTTTTATAAGCTTCGATTAGCTCAGATTTTAGTACAAAACGCTTGCGACCTTTGCCGTGAATCGGAATCTTTTCTTCTCTTATCCATTTGCTTAGGGTGGAGTAGTGCACATCTATAAATTGAGATGCTTGAGCAATAGTCATTTTTTCTGTTTTGAAGTCGGGTTTTGGTGTTTCCTGTTTGGTTTCCTCCATAAATTTTTTTAGGCCTTCTGCTATTTCCGCAGGAGTTGAGAGAATCATTACTTTTTCCATAGTTTTTAAAATTTTATATTGCAAAGATAGATTAAATAATCTAAAAATAGATAAAATGATTTAAAAATCAATAAACCGATAATATGATTGTGGGTAATTAAGGTATTTATACTTTTATTACATTTGTAGTATGAATAGTTTTTCTGAGAAACTTAATTATTATAGAAAGAAGAAAGGATATAGCCAAAAAGAGTTGGCTGATCTGACTCATACGAGTCAACCTACTATAAATACCTATGAAAGTGGAGCCGCTAATAGTGAGACTCTTTCGCTGTCAAACGCAATTGGATTAGCAAAAGCTTTAGAAGTAACCTTACCTGATTTGTTTAACATAGATTCAAGTGTGATTGGTTCTACTGAAACAGAGCTGTTGTCAAAAAACAATCATGAATTGAAAGAAAAAATAACCAAGTTAGAAAACCGGATTTTAGAACTGGAGCAAAGGTTGGTTGAAAGAAATGATTATATAAAGCTGCTTCATAGTGAAAGGCTTAATTTAAAACGCTTGTTAGCCGAAAGAGAAATTGAGGCAGAATCGAAGAAGGTATTTGAAGCAGAATATGAAGTTGAGAATGCTAAAACAGACCAGGATAAACAGGATGCAGATCGGTGGTTAAAAGTTGGTTTGATGTTGTATGGAAAGACGATTGAAGAACTACAAAAAGATAATATATATTCAGATTACGACATATTTTGTTTGATTTACGAAAATGACGTACATATTGACGCTATTTTAGATTCGGATGAAAATGTTGAAACCAAACTCTATAAATACTTTAATCAATATCTTAATATTACAGAAGAAGAAGTTCAGGAATTTAAAATGAGATTTGAAAATAGTTATCGCTCACCTTGATATTTTTATCTCATAAAATCGAAAACAGATGTCCTCTGAAAAGGACAAATCACTAGTAAATTTTTAAAACGTTGACATTCAGCTATGTAGATGTTGGGTGATTTGGTTTTTTGTATTTTTAGCAGAAACCGGACGTCATATTTTTTGAGTGCCGGCCAGATTATACTGCAGAGCTGTCGTCCTGGCTCGGAATTTCACCCTCGTAAATTGGAGCTGGTCCGTCGCTAAAGGTGGTGATCTCGTAGCTAACATGTTTTAAGTCGGCCACTGCAGTTCCGGAGTCGTCGGTTGCTGCTACCTCAGCAGGGAAATACATATTTCCTACCAGGCGATATCTGCCTTCATGATCGCGAACAATAAAAAACATACGACGTTTTGGAAAATACCTGGCTGCTCCGAGGTTTTCTTTTGCATGATTAGGAATTACCCAGGTAAGAGTTACTTTGCTGGATCTTCCATCGCGCTCCCCCTGAAGCTCTCCCTTCAAATTCAGTTTTTCAAGCGTTCCATACATGGCGTGCATATATTTTCCGCTCTTCATTATGATGTTATTGGCAATTACACTTACTGATTGTAAATCGGCAGGCTCTGCAGGAACGTCTGGAATTACACTGGCATCGGCAATAAAACCGTAATAACCTACTGATCGTAAACCTCCGAGGTTGGCCTGTCCTTCTGGATATTCTATAGCATCATAGTTCATAGTAAAACTGTTTTAAGTGTTACTTAAAGCTAATGTGAAGATCCTGGAGCTGGAAAGACAGATAAAAGGAGTTTCCACCGTTTGGTGTAAATTCGAAAATTGAATGGATCGGGAATCTTAAACTTTGAAAAATTTTCTTTTCAAATATCCCTCGTAAACACTAAAAAGGGGAGGGTGTTTGAAAAGAAAATTACCTGTAAATTTTATAGGGTCAAGCCGCCACCGGGCGGAAGAATTTGTATATACAAATTCACATCTTGCAGACCCCTCCCCCACCGGGTAGAGTCTGGGAAGTTTGTCATATCCATTATAACTGTATTGGGGATGGAGTTCAATTAAATCTTTATTCTTTACCTGGGGCGTATTCGGTGAATAATAATTCCTTATTAGTATAAGTAACCGTAAATAATTCGTCTGATTTTATTTTTTCCAAAATATCCTTGTAAAGCATAGCTTTTGATTCATTATTGATATTTGGTGCTCCATAAGGACCAGTTTTTGGGTGTAAAAACATTAGATATAAATTTTCTTCCTTAATTAGAATTAAGAAATAGAATCGATATCCACCGCTGCCACGTAATCTCTTTTTTATATAAGGAGTCTCTTTGGAATTATTTAGGTTCGTGCCTGATAAAAGCTCTTCGATTTTCTTATTGAAGAAATACTTAATAAAATCTTGTTTCAGAGTTCTGTACTGTTTCTTTGAAAGAAGTTTTTCAAATTCGATTTTAAATCTATCAGTACAAAAAATATTCATTAGACTAGAGAAAGTTCCTTTGTTGTTTCTTTGAAGTCTTTCATTTCCGGGAGGTAGAAAAATACGGACTCAAGATCAGAATATGATTCTTTAAAATCATCAATTGCAGATTTGTAGTTTTTTATTGCTTCTTTGGCAATTCCCTTTTGTCTGAGAGGATTAAAAACTACATAGTTTCTAATTAGTGAAGAATATAAATCTTTAGCTTGTGCAATTAGGTCATTTAAAAGCATCAAACATTCATTGTCTTCCTTCTCAATCTCGAACCAGGTTATTTCTTCAAGAGTGTCTGCTAGCTCTGTTATCTTTGTAGATTTCTCAGATAGTTTGTCTTTGAAGTCTAATATAGCATCAAGAAACGCATTCATTTTTTCCTCTGAAGAATTTATTTTTTCTTCAAAAGAAATTTTACGTACCTTTTCAACGGTGTGAACAATCTTATTTCTAGTAGCACATTCCATCACTATATTGTTTTATCTAAGGTTCTTAAATGGCCTACAAATGTATTATAAATATATGTAATTCTATATAATTCTATTATAACATTAAGTTTCTTTAATAAATTATACTGAATTATTATATAAATGTTATAGCTCTCCAAAAGCTTTTTTTATAGCTTCTTTCGCTTGGTCGTTGTGAATTCCTATATAGTGCTTCTTTATGATATCTGGGCTGCAGCCGGCAATCTTTGCAGTCAAAATCATATCTTTAGTTGTGTAGTACATGTATGATATAAATGTTTTCCGGGCAGTATGCGACTTAATTAGCTTATGTTTTGGTGCGATGTTTTCAGTCTCTTTTCCCTTTGGATAGGTTTTGTAAACCACCGGTGTGTTAATTTTCGCTATTTCACAACATTCTGAAATGTAATCGTTGAATTTTTGCACGCTAATTTTTGGCAATACTTTGTATTTCCCTTTGTATCGATCAATAATGTCGAGGGCTTGTTTCGGCAGCGGTATATTTAATGGGATCTTGGTTTTTTTTCTCAGTTTTGATATAGTGTCGTTATTAATGTGATCGTGCACCAGGTTGTCCAGATCTGCGAATGCCAGACCCGTGAAACAGCCAAAACAATATCTGTCGCGCACCTGGTTTAATCGTTTACTTTCGAATTTGTAATTATATAAGGTTGTTAGTTCGTCAATGGTCAGGAAAATGATTGTTTTATCTTTTTCAGTAGCTGAGAAATCATGAAACTCAGTTTCGATGTGGTATTTCAATTTATAACTCCAGTTCATGAAAAACTTGAGCTTTTTTATAGCTGTTGCGAAGGTGTTCCAGCTGAGACCTTTTGTGTTTAATATATAATGTTGGTATTTTTCAAAGAAAACTGAATTGATAGTGTGATAATCTACAAAGTAGCCAGTATCAGTTTCAAATTCCGAAAGTTTTGTTTTGTAAAGTTCATAGTTCTGTTTAGTCTTTGGTTCCACTTTTAAACCGGCAATGTATTCTTCGTATGCTGGCCAGAATGATTTTTCAGTTGCTATGCGTTTGCCCTGGAAGAATTGTTTTGCAATATCCGGTGTTAACGGAATCCGGTTTAAAAAGCAGTTGTCTACAAAATTTTCAAAGTCATTCTGTACCATTTCCAGCTTCTTATTTATTGTCTCATGGTTGTTTGTTTTCCCCGGGCGCGGAGGTTTAACGCGTTGCCGTTTTGAATTCCAGTCTGAAGGGAGAGTGTGATCAATTATTTTTGAGGAATTTTTATAGTTAATGGTAATATTTGCCTTTATAGGTGCCAGCCCTTTTTTGTTGCGATTGTTCTTGTCGATGTAATAAGTTACCTTTGGTTTGATTCTTTTAGGCATATTCCGTGCAATTTTACCTCAAATATAAAGAGAATTATAAAGAGAGAATGATGTACAAAGTTAAACAATTTTAATAATAGTTATTATGCACGAAATACTATATTGTGCAGTATAGTAGTGTTTTAGACGTGGTTGTGCATGTTTGTTTAATATATCAATAAGTCCAACCTGGGGAGCACCTCAAGAAAGGTCGTCAATTTTGGCGACCTTTTTTTGTTACGGGAAACTTGATTGACTAGCAGGAAAACTGAAGAAATATAATCCATATTCTCGATACTGCGCATTCGCTTTTCAATAATCCAAATATAAATATTAGGCAAGCCATTTTGATCTGACATGGAATAACAGACGTGTTGTGTGTATGAGCAAAATTTAGTAACTTGTAGTTTCTGTAAGGAATTCATTATAAAATAGTTCAGGCAAAATTAAGTGTGTGATAATGCAGAGTTGTATTGTTTAACCTAAAATTTTGCATCATGAAAAAAATTGCACCTCAGCGTTTAGTTTTTAAGACGTATTTTTTCGTAGTACTCTTTTTTTCCATCCTATTTATTCAAAAACCATCTTTTTCGCAGACCAATGATTTATCGGCTATCGATATTGCTTACGAAAAGATAGTTCTTGATAATGGATTAACAGTGATCGTTCATGAGGACCATAAGGCTCCGATTGTTGCCGTTAATGTATGGTATCACGTAGGTTCTAAAAATGAAAAGGTGGGTAAAACCGGATTTGCTCATCTGTTCGAGCATCTGATGTTTAATGGTAGTGAGAATTATAATGACGACTACTTTAAGCCTTTTCAGAAAATTGGAGCGACCGATATGAATGGAACAACAAACAACGATCGAACAAACTATTTTGAGAACATACCGGTATCTTCCTTCGATTTGGCTCTTTGGATGGAGTCTGATCGAATGGGTCATTTAATTGGAGCCTTGGATTCAGCTAAACTTGAAGAACAAAGGGGAGTTGTTCAGAATGAGAAAAGACAAGGCGACAACGAACCGTATAGTCAGGTTAACGAATTGATGTCAAAAAATTGTTATCCGGCCGGACATCCATATTCCTGGACGGTGATAGGATCGATGGAAGATTTGGACGCCGCAACGCTGGAAGATGTTCACGAATGGTTCGAATCATATTACGGAGCGGCAAATGCAGTTCTTTGTATTGCCGGAGATGTTGAAACAAATGCTGCCATTGAAAAGGTAAAGCAGTATTTTGGTGATATTCCTTCAGGACCACCAGTATCGAAACACGAGAGTTATATTGCCAAGCGCGAAGGTGTGGTAAGGCAAATTACACAGGACCGGGTACCTCAGGCAAGAATTTATAAGGTGTGGAATACCCCGGGATGGGGGACACCTTGTGCCGATATGCTCAACCTGGTTAGTGATGTATTGGCAACGGGTAAAAATTCAAGATTATATAAAAGGCTGGTTTACGAAGATCAAATAGCTACAAATGTTTCGGCCTACATTTATCCAAGAGAAATTGGAGGCCAGTTTCGGGTTATAGCAACAGCTAAACCTGGTGAAGATTTAAGTACGGTTGAAGCAGTTATTGATGAGGAATTACAAAAGTTCTTTGCAGAAGGGCCAACACAAGATGAACTGAAACTGGTAAAAACACAATATATGGCCAGGTTCATTCGTGGTATAGAACGCATTGGAGGATTTGGTGGTAAATCTGATATTTTAGCTATGAATGAAGTATATGGAGGAAGTCCGGACTTTTATAAAACAACCATCGAACGGATAAATAATGCTACAGCTGAAGACCTTCATAAAGTAGCTAATGATTGGTTGACGGATGGAGAATATATCCTGGAAGTTCATCCATTTCCAGAATATAAAACCGGAGAATCTGTTGTCGACAGGAGTTCTCTTCCTGAAAGTTTAACTGCTCCTGCTCCTGTTTTTCCCGATATTCAAAAACATACGCTTTCAAATGGTCTTCAGGTAATTCTTGCCGAACGACATGCTGTTCCAATTGTAAGTTTTGAATTAATGGTTGATGCAGGATTTGCAGCAGAACAAAATTTTCCGGCTGGTACAGCGAACCTTACTTTGAATATGTTGGATGAAGGAACGGAAAGCAGAGATGCTTTAACCATAAACAAAGAGTTGAATATGCTGGGAGCAACAATTAGCAGTGGCTCCGATTTAGATGTATCTTATGTATTACTTTCAGCCTTAAAAGAGAATCTGGGTAAATCATTGGAGATTTATGCGGATGTTTTATTAAATCCATCATTCCCGGAGAACGAATTTGATAGGTTGCAAAAACAACAATTAGCGACAATTCAGCAAGAAATGGCAACGCCCATTGGTATGGCAGTGCGTTTGCTCCCTCAATACCTATATGGTAAAGACCATGCGTATGGCAGGTCGTTTACTGGTTCCGGAACGGCAGAATCGGTAGCAGCAATAACTCCAGCGGTATTAGCAAAGTTTCATGATACCTGGTTTAAACCGAATAACTCAACTTTAGTCGTTACCGGAGATGTCTCAATGAATGAGATAATTCCTTTATTGGAAAATCAATTTGATAATTGGAAGAAAGGGAATACACATAAAAATACGATTGCTGTTTTGCCTCAAAAGGAGAAGTCCTCCATTTATTTAATTGATAAACCGGATTCTCCTCAATCTTTTATTCTTGCGGGTAATCTGTCGCCGTCAAGAGCTGATAACGATTATCTCGGAATAAAAATGTTGAATATGGTTATGGGGGGACAGTTTACTTCGCGATTAAATATGAATTTAAGAGAAGGGAAGCATTGGTCGTATGGCGTTCGAAGTCTTATACTCGATGCCAGGGCACAAAGTCCGTTTATTGTTGTTGCTCCTATTCAGGGAGATAAAACTGCAGAAGCTGTTTTAGAAATAAAGCGGGAACTCAGTGATGCTGCAAATAGCAAGCCTGTTACAAATACGGAACTTAATAATGTGAAGCAAAATGAGATACTCAGTCTTCCTGGCTCCTGGGAAACCGTTCAGTCGGTAGGTTTTTCTCTTGAGGAAATGATCAAGTATGGATTGCCTGAAAATTATTTCTCAGAATATCCGGATAAAATCAAGAATTTGGATTTGAATGATATTGAAAATGCCCAAAAGAAAGTGCTGTTTCCCGACCAGATGGTTTGGATGATTGTTGGAGATCGTTCAAAGATTGAAACGTCATTAAATGAATTAGGAATGGGACCGGTTTCTGTTATTGATGTTGAAGGTAATTTAGTTCAATAATTTTGTATGTATTTGGTATTAAATCAGGTATTTAATTTTAAAGACAATCTGTTTTCATCTAATATTTCGTTAATGTGTAGGAAATGAATCCCAACAGAAACGAATAAAAGGTGAAAATATACACCATTCTTTTCAAAACTTAGGTAGCAACTTCCGCTTATCAGGGGAGCCACCAAAAAGGGAGATCAATTTTGATCTCCTTTTTTTATGTCCAAATTTTCGAAATAAGTCTCCGGGTTCTCGGGTGAGTTTCATCTTTTTCTTATTACATAATTCATTTTAGTATGTAAATTTTTAAAGAGTACACCATTCTTTAAATAATTATTTATTACCGGAAATTCATTTTTACTTCTATTAATATAGTGAACGGGTAATTCGTAATATAAAGAAATAGAGCGAGTTGTTATTGTTTTGTGTATAATTCTAGAATATTGTATAGCATAGTACTGAGTAAAAAAAGGAAACATTTAAAAAAAAGTACTATATAAAGTGTAACGCTTTGAAAAATTGTGCGTCATATAAATGAAAAACGTTACAATACGATTTTACAGATAACAAGAAAACAACAGGAGGATAAGTCATGAAAACAAAAAACAATGTTCAGAAAGCAACAACACGATTATTGGCACTAGCAACTATTTTAATCGTTACTGGTTTAAGTGTACATGCGCAGAATTTAGGAAAATCATCATCGGTAGCTGATAATTTACCAGCATTTGCGATGGTTGATAACTCTATTGAATCCAATTCATCATCAGTTGAGGCTGATGTTTATGTATCAAATTTTGTAGAGGAAACAGAAAAAGCATTAAAACTGGAAGACTGGATGACAGATAGAGCCAGCTTTGATGTTTACTCACAGTATTACCAATTGGAGCAGGAGGGAGCATTGGAAGTAGAAGATTGGATGATCGATGAAACAACTTTTAATCATTGGTCTTTTCAGTTTACAGCAGAAAATGAGTCACCGCTGGAATTGGAAGACTGGATGAGTTCTGACGAGGTATGGAGCCGTTAGTTCCATAAGAAATCCACAAAAAATTATAACTATTAAAAAGTCAGAAATCATGAAACTAGAAAACACAAAAGCACAAATGAGAAAAGGCGTTTTGGAATACTGTATCTTGTTGGTTTGTAAAGATGAACCGGTGTACGCAGTTAACGTAATAAGTGGTTTGCGGAATGCCAACTTGATAGTAGTAGAAGGTACAATTTATCCATTACTGACCCGATTAAAGAACGACGGATTATTATCTTATCGCTGGGAAGAATCTACCCAGGGACCGCCTCGAAAATATTATGAACTGACCGAAAAAGGCAAGGACTTTTTAACCGAGCTGGAGGAGTCGTGGGGAGAATTGGTAAGTGCAGTAACAAGAGTTAAAGCCAACAGGGCATAATCATTTGAATCAGAAAAAAGTAAAACCTTTAAAATTAAATAAAAATGAAAAAGACATTAACAATAAATATTAGCGGCACGATATTTCATATTGAAGAAGACGCCTATGAAGAGCTGCAGAAATACATGGTAGTGTTGAAAAACTACTTTGGTAAAGATGATGAAGGCAACGAAATTTTCGCAGATATTGAAGCCAGAATTGCAGAGATTTTTACAGAAAAAACAGGCGGGAAAAATCAGGCAATTACCCTTGAATGGGTAGAAGAGTTAATAGAAACTTTGGGAACTCCTGAGAACTTCTCGGAAGAGGCTGGAGAAGAAGAACCGTTGGCAGGACAAAAAACAAGGAAAAGAAAACTTTATCGCGATCCTGAGCAAACAGTCTTAGGCGGAGTTTGTGGCGGATTAGCCGTTTATTTTAACATGGATCCGGTGGTTATAAGATTAATTGTTGTATTGCTGGCACTTATTACATCAGGAGCAGGTATGTTGGTTTATCTTATTCTGTGGATAATTGTGCCTAAGGCAGTTACTACATCACAACGGTTAGAAATGAGAGGAGAAGAAGTTACCATAAAAAATATTGAGAAATTTCTTAAAGATGAAGTTGATGCAGTAAAAGAGAGCTATAAAAAAATCAGGAAATCCAGGTTTTTTTCAAGAAGTAAGTCTTAGCTAAAAACTTTTAAAGAAAAATTTCAATCGATAAAATGTAAAACTTTAAACAATTAGCTTGCAACTTCCAACTGTGAGGGGAGCCACCAAAAAAGGAGATCAAAATTGATCTCCTTTTTTGGTGGCTGAATTTTTGAAAACCTCGCTGTATTGAAAAGAACATGATTTCTAAATTGGGAAGTATCATCAAAACTTAGGGAAAATCGGTCAACTCGTTTTATGTATCTGGCTGTAAATTGATTGAAATATGAAATCAATAAAAACCGAAAGCCATGAAGCGATTTTTACTTTTAACAATAACCATCATTCTGTGTGGTTACCTTACCGCACAAAACAATTCCTGGGAGGTATTTCTTGGGGGACAGACCGTAAAATGTATTGACTTTGATAACGAGAATATTTGGGCGGCTACCGACAGTTTTTTAATCAGCATTAATAAGCTAAATAAAAGTATCCAGTATTATCCTTATCCCGGAACTATTAATGGAGTGACCAACATTTTACAAATTGATAATAACGGAGTGAAATGGATTGTACAATCAGAGGTTGATAAGGAAGCTGTTAACGTTATTTACAGTTTTAGTGCAAATAAGTGGGATAAAATTGAGTTAAATGCCATCGGAACGATTGGTTCATTTGCAATTGATAAATACAATAACAAATGGCTAACGGCTGGTGAAATTTCACGCCATTTATATAAATTGGAACAGGGACGCTGCACGCAATACGATACCAAAAACTCAGAACTCATTTATGATTTTGTACAACAGGTTGTTTCAGATAGCGATGGAAATCTTTGGATGTCGAATTTTGGTAATCGTGGATCACTATTTACGGCTGATATCGCATTAATTAAGAATGATGGAGATGATTGGATTCCATATCTCTATGGAAGTGGTGTATATTTAATATCGAACATAACAATCGACAACAATGGTAATCCTTGGTTTGTGCAACCGATCTCCGTAAGTGCGCTGAATGAGCTAAGTACTTCCTGGTCGGTTCAAATTAACCTGGATTGGCCTAATTACATGCAACTGCATTTAATTGAAAAAGATAGCATCTGCTGGTTTAGTAACGATGAGGGTATTGCAGTTTACAATGGTAATGTCTGGAGTTACTATTCAACATCAAATTCAGAAATGCCATCAAATACTATTTATAAAATTGCCATCGATACTGACGGTACAAAATGGATAGCAACTAGTAATGGATTGGTATCATTCAAAAAAAGTGGTTTAGTTTCTTCCATTGAAACTGATATTTCGGTGATGGATGAAATTGAATTGTTTCCAAATCCGGCACGCAATTTTATAACCCTAAAGTTGCCTCAGGGAATTCAAAACTCAAATGTTTATCTACTTAACCTAAACGGGCAGGTAATTCAATCTTTTAATGTAAATGACAAACAAAAGCGATTGGACCTGAGTTGGTTAACACCCGGAGTTTATTTACTCAATATTCAAACAGATAAAAACCAAATGGTTAAAAAGTTCGTAAAGCAATAAAATGGTTTTATTCAAGAGGTGACTCTTTGTTATAATCAGTAGTCACCGAATAAAATGGCTAATAACTAACTTTAAAACACAATGACTTCGGTCCGGAATCATCAGAAATTAACGACAAGAATCAACTATTTCCTGTTTGACAGGTTTGATGCGTCAGAGAAAGAAATGAGAAAATATCATATCTGGACGCAAGTATATTTCCTTGCCGGAGGATTTCTTTTTCTTATGGAATCTAAATTGGTCAATGTTCCTGTTTTGGGACACCTTGGGTTGACCATGATTTTTTATTGGTTGGTACTAATAACTGTCTATTTTTTTATAAAACGAGTCAAATACCTTGTGTTGGTAAAAGAACTGGGATTACAGGCTATCGCGTTTTATTTTGTTTACCATATGGGTGGTATTTTAACCAGTGGCGGGCTTATTCTCCTGGGGTTAATACCGGTATTTGTGTCTCTTAGTTTTAAAAATTACCGATGGATAACATTGTCCTTTTCGGTTTATTTTATTTCAATAATTTACCTGGCGGTTGTGGATGATCAACTTCCCGGTAAAGATGTATTTTCATCTGATTTAAACCTGATGTTCTGGGCATTGGATTTGCTGTTTGTCACCATCTTAAATTTTATTTTGGCTTTGTTGGCACAACGAATTTTTACGAATATAGAACGTAGGGAAGCCGAGCGTCAGAAAGAAATTAATGACGCAAAAACGAGGCTTTATACGAATATTACGCATGAATTCCGCACGCCTTTAACAGTTATTTTAGGACTGGCCGATTCAGCAAAAGATAATTGCAGCAACAGTAAGGGGAAAATGGAAACGATTATAAAAAACGGCAAAAACCTGCTTCAACTTGTCGACCAAATGCTTGACCTAAGCAAACTGGAATCGGGACATATGTCGGTAAATAAAATAACCGCCAACATAATTCCTTTTCTAAAATATGTTTTTCAGTTGCAGGAGTTTTATGCCGAGGAGAAAAATATTTTCATGCGTTTTTCTTCTGAAAGCCAGTCGTACGAAATTGAATTTGATCCGGAAAAGCTGGCATCAATTGTTTCTAACCTTCTTAGTAACGCAATAAAATTTACGCCGGATGGCGGGCAGATCAGCATGAAAGTATATCAACAGGATGAAAAGATTTGTTTTGAGGTGAAGGACAATGGCATAGGTATTCCTCCTGAAAAACAGGAGACTATTTTCGACCGTTTTTACCAGGTGGAAGGCGGCAGTACGCGAAAAGAAGGTGGTGCAGGTATAGGCCTTGCCATAACACGCGAACTGGTGCAACTGCTGGATGGTACCATTTCGGTACGAAGCAATACCGGAGTTGGCACTGTTTTTACCGTAAAACTTCCTTATATTCCTGCAAGCGAAGAATCGGTTATACTGGCCGATGCGTATGAAGAAACTGAGTCGTGGACTGAACAGGCTGGTTCAGATGAGTTGCTGAAAGTGGGTATTAACGGTCATCATCGATTGCTGATTATTGAGGACAATCCCGATGTTGTAGGCTACCTGAAAGCCTGTTATCAAAATCATTTTTCAATTCATGTAGCAAACAACGGTATTGAAGGACATGAGCTTGCTGTGAACGAAGTTCCCGATATTATTATTAGCGATGTTATGATGCCCGGCATGGATGGTTTTGAATTATGCAAAAAACTGAAAGACAATTATCGAACCAGTCATATTCCGATAATTCTGCTAACGGCAAAAGCTGATATTCCTTCGCGGATTGAAGGCTTGGAAAATGGCGCCGATGCCTATATCGTTAAACCATTTAACCAGCGCGAGTTAATGGTGCGTATGCAAAAACTCCTCGAATTACGCAGAAAACTATTTCGCCGATACAACACCGGAAACAGCTTGACATTTTCCAACGATCCGGTTATTCGAAAAGAGGACCAGTTCTTTAATAAACTCAATAAAATCATTCTGGAAAACCTGGGAGATGAATTCTTTTCCATTCAGGTTCTTTGTGAGGAAATGGCTATGAGCAAATCGCAATTGTATCGGAAATTCAGTGCACTTACCAGTATTTCGGCCGCAAAATACATTCGCACGCTCCGAATGAGAAAAGCCAAAGAATTGCTGAAGACCACATCGATGAATATTACCGAGGTGGGCTACGAAGTAGGAATGAAAAGCGTTTCAGTTTTCAGTAAGGTTTTCAAAGATGAGTTTGGTTACAGTCCCACTGATTTTCTGCATCAAAGTCGAAAAACTGAGGAAGTGGTTAAGGCCGAATAAAACTCTTTTTTATTAATGCAAGTGTTGTTTACTCAAAATATAAAGTCACTTTGTTTCGAATGAGATAAACTGACAAACATCCGGGAAATAACGACAAGCGCAAAACACGTATTCATCCTAGTTTTGTAAATAATAATCAATGTTTAACCTTAAAATTAAAAATCATGAAACGTGTATTGTTTTTGTTATTTGGAGTTTTAATTCTGGCAGTTTCCTGCCAGGATAATTTTGTTGATCCTGAAAATGATTTGTCACCGATTGAGAAAAGTGCGAAATTCGAGAAGATCAAAACCTTCGAGGTTAAAGGCTGGACCCAAATTATTCCTGATGAGACAGCACCAATGTTTGAATGTATGCCCGTAGAGGCCGGGGTTGAAATGTGTTCATCAGGATGGTTAGCCGGGCATTTAAATATTCTTGGGAAGGTAGTTCAGGAGGAGAGTACCTACGAAAAATTGTATTGTGAACTGATGATGACACCGGAAGGACCTGTTATTTATAACGAAGTAAGTGCTGAGCTTCAGTTTGCTACCGGAGGACATGTTTCCGGGTTCGGTTTTGTTTGGATTAATACGGTAACCGGAGAAGTAACAGGTTATGCTGAATATGTTTCCGGAACCGGCCGTTTCGAAGGAATTACTGGTACAACCCAAGTTGTAAATGGTAAAGTGTTACCCGATGGAGGATTGTATTGGGATTCGGAAGGCGAGATAACATTAGTACTGAAAGACTGATCGATACTGAAATTCGACTACCATTAATTGTTCAAAGCATGAGAAGGCCTGGAACTCTATATTTCTACAATTGTAGTGTTCCAGGCTTTCTCTTTGGTTGATTTTTAACAAAGGCAAACGTATTTTATGAAGGCAACGGACTTCCAACTGCAATGTCGCAACGATGCCCCGGTTGGCCATGTGGCGGATTTAACTTCACACTGTTATTTGCAGCAACAGGTAGCGGGTCTCCCACAGGTATGTCACATCGATGCCCTGGTTGACCATGAGGCGGATTTACTGTTACTGATGCTCCGGGAGCATAGTTAATTGGCTGTGGAGAATTTAACTTTTTTAGATTCTCAATGGTTGGCCCAACTCTACCTGTTGATTGTTGTGTTGTCGTACTTGCTGTTGAAACAACTGGTGCTGCTTGAGTAGTTTTTGCCGGCTCAACTTTAGGAGTTGATGCGGGCGCATCCAAAGGCGCACCAACAGCAATGTCGCATCTGTGACCGGGTTCGCCATGTGGAGGATTGATTTTTACCTCAGTCTCCGTTGTTTTAAGCTCTTGCGGCTCGGGTTCTATCGATGCTTCAACAGTCTGATTTTCAGTATTAACTGTGTTGTTAATTTCCTGAAGCAGGTTTGATGCCAGTTCCGCAGATGAGGTTTCTGTTTGCACATTGCTCGTATTTGATGGGCCGCACGCCGCCAACGCCAAAAGAACAACTACTGCAACAAATACTCGCGAAGAAATTATTTTAAATGGACTGTCATTTTGTTTCATGATAAGGAATTTAGTTTTAAATAAAATCGTTACGAGTGAAACAGCGGGCTTTTCTATTAGGTTTATGAAAATGCCCGATTTAAGATCGCGTTAACAACTTTGGTGAAACACTCCTAATAAAATTGAGAAATTAGAGGCGAGGTTTTTAATCAAATGCAGTTTTTAAGTAGATTTGTGATTGTAAAAACAATATTTACAATTTTACGAATCAAAATAAATAACAATGAACAAACTAAAACCTTTTATTTTATTAATTGCAATTGCATTAATCGCTTTTGTCCCCGCAAAGGCACAACGTGTTGAAAGTGACTCGCCGTTAATCGGCAAGTGGGATTTAACCATAAATATGACTCCTGCTCAGATCGAGAGTCTCGGACTTTTCCGACACGGATTAATGGCTTCTGATGGATTCCCCGGATGGCTGATGGTTAAATTGTCGGGTTTCTCAACACTAACCGGATACTACGTTGGATACGAAGGAAGTGCTCGCCCAATTGCTGAAGTAATTTATGACGAAAAAACCGACAAATTTCATTTTACTATTCCTCCGCAATGGATGGATATTGACGATTTATATTTTGAGTTTTCATTAAAAGACGATAAGCTTACCGGTTATCAAATGCTCGATGGTAATAAACTGGAATGGACTGGTGTTCGGGCTCCTTCATTGGAAAGATCAGAACCACCAATTTGGGGAGATCCTATTGAAATGGTAACCGAAAACATGGAAAAATGGACTATTCCACAGAACAATAAATTTCAGATGATTGATGGTGTAATGGTGAACACCGAATCGGGTGGTAACCTGGTTAGTATTCAGAAATTTGAAGATTTCAAACTTCACGTTGAATTCCGTTACCCTGCGGGAAGTAACAGTGGAATTTATCTTCGTGGCCGTCACGAACTTCAAATCGAAGATTCAAAAGGAAGAACTGACGATGTAAGTATTGGTGGTATTTACGGTTTTATTGCTCCTGCAGTTTATGCAGCAAATGCACCGGGTGAATGGCAAACTTATGATGTGACACTAGTTGGTCGTCATGTTACCGTTTTGTTGAATGGAAAAGAAGTTATTTCGAACCGTCCAATTCCAGGAATTACAGGCGGCTCGTTGGATAGCAAAGAGGGAGAACCTGGCCCATTCCAGATTCAGGGTGACCACGGACCGGTGGAATTCCGCAAATTTACAGTTACTCCGGCGGTTAACTAAACTGCAGTTTAAGATTAAGAATCAAATAGCATAAATATGCTTATAAAATAAAAGAGGTCTTTTAAGGCCTCTTTTTTTATGTCTCAATTTTTGTGAATTATTTGCTGCTTCAGCGAGAGCCAAACCTTACAGTTCCTCAACTCCCCAAAATTTGTTAATCGATTGCCACGGAACTACAAATGGTTTTTTAAAGTTACGCCGAACGTCGTTTATTGCTTCTCCTCTAACCTCAATATCTGATAAACTGGCCGGAGTGAATCCTGATTTTATGGCCCATTTAAAAGTTGGAATTTCGGCGATTTCGAAACCCATAACACTGGCACCCACCAAATCGGTTGCAAACGGATTTGTTCCTGCAATTATCAAATTCATGTCAACCAGTTCTCCGTCGGTTGGTCCGTTTCCTTCCATCGCCGACGAGGCATCAATTACTGTTAAACCCATTTTGCTGGCGCGCACCATATCAATAATTTCGTAGGCAATTCCTTCTGAACCTCTTTCGGCTGCCCGGTCGTGCAAAAACGAACGCACCGAATAATAAACACTTCCCGGATAAACGCCGATCAGGTTTTTCATGCCCAGCGTAACCGTCGCCAGTGAGTGTGTTTTCATCATCGGAACAGAAACGAGCATATCGGCTTTGGTAATGGAGTGGTGAACGGTAATTTTGTCGTACATCAACCCATTGGGCACATCAATATCCACCATTTTGCCGGTGTGAAGATTGATGAGTGGAATATCCATCTCGTTGGCAAGTTTTGTGTAGCCCAGTTGCTCGAAAACAAAATCCTGCATCGGATCCAGAATCTCCGGCTTTTTGGTGCGGTACTGAATATTATCCTTGACATTAAAACCGGGAGCGGCTGCCGAACCTTCGCCAATACTCACTTTTTTACCTTCGTCTTTTATTATTTCTGCAAGCGCTTTGATAACCTCAGGTTTGGTTGTGCATTCCGGCATCGGAGCCACCAGGTTCGGTTTTAGCATCACCTGTTTCTTGTTCCGGAAAATTTCTTTTGGTCCTCCGATCAGGTCGATTGCTTCTTTCACGGCAAGTTTAACATCGCCGTTTTTAATCCGCACAATACTAACAACTGCTTCATTTGTAAACGGATACATGTTGGCCGCCAGTGCAACAGTTCCTGCAAGCGTTGTTTTTACGAAATCGCGGCGGCTGATAAAATTTTTGTTCATCGGTTAGATTCTTGGTTATCAGCTAATTTACGAAAATATTGAAGGATTTACAAGGAGCGGGTAAGGCTCCATCTGCATATGTCTTTGCAGAACTGATAGTTAAACCATTTGGGATTCTGCTTGTCTATGTTTATAAACCGGAGCAAACTGAATTATAACTTAAAATGAGACGATTATGAAAACCAAATTGCTTTCACTCAGGTATCAGATTCTGTTTATTTTACTCTTCCTGATCGTTCCCCCGGTAATGTCGCAACCTTCAACTGAAAATCCGGAACTGGATAAAAAGGTAAAAGCCTTTCTTTCTGATAAAAAATATGGCTGGCGCGATATGAATGTTCCTGCTTCCGACGGGCAGCTTTTGTACGATATAATTGTTGAAAATGGCTACAAAAATGCAGTTGAAATCGGAACTTCTACCGGTCATTCGGGCGTTTGGATTGCCTGGGCATTGAGCAAAACCGGCGGAAAATTAATTACCATGGAAATTGACGAACGACGTTACAAAGAAGCGCTGGCAAATTTTGATAAGGCTGGTGTTCTTGAATATGTTGATGCCCGATTATGCGACGCGCACGAAATGGCAAAACAACTGGAAGGTCCTATCGATTTTGTTTTTAGCGATGCCGATAAAACCTGGTATACCAATTATTTTAAAGATCTGGCTCCGAAAATGAGTATTGGCGGTTGTTTTACGGCTCACAATATCACCCAACGAAGAAGGCAATATGGAATTACGGAATTTGTGGAATACATTGAAGCACAACCCAACTTTAAAACAACCTACAATAACGATGGCGGCGGCGTTTCTATCAGCTACAAAACCGCCGAGGAATAATTTGTATTAGACGGTTTTGAAATACACAGTTTGTATCAAAGAGGTTTTATCAACCTCTTTTTTTGTGCCTTAACGCAAATATCAAATCTCACCGATATTTTCTCGCACTTCAACCGAACTTTAAATTACAGGCAATAATTGGCCCTTTCGAAAACTATTCTAAACACAATGTGTTAATTTCAAAAGTTATTACGAAAAGGGACGTTTCGCCGCATCGGAATATTTCCCAAAAAGCAATTTATTATGACGAAAAAAAGCAACTATAATTTTAAACCGCTACCTGGTTATGAGAACTTTGAAGCCACAACCCAAATTATTATTGCTGAAATTCTCCGTCGTAAGTTGCCTTTTGAGATTATCGATGCCGATAATAACCTCATTTCGGTTCAGCACAACAACAAAGAATATATCATTCACGAAGGGACAATTTCGGATGCCAACAGCTTGATTGCCTTTTGGATATCAGACGACAAATGGATGACCCGGCAATTTCTTCAGCGGAAAGGAATCCACCAGGCAAAAGGCATTTTGCTGAAACCCGGTTATCAAGCCGATGTGCTGGATGCGATTCCTTTGCCCGCAGTGGTAAAACCTGCAAATACCGACCATGGAATTGCAGTCAGTACAAATATTCAATCGCGCGAAGAGCAAATCGCCGCCATCGACAATGCTTTTAAATTTTCGAATAAAGTGATTGTTGAAGAATTTTGTCCGGGGCAGGAATACCGTTTCCTGGTAATTGATTATGTGGTGCGGGCGATTGCCTGGCGCGAACCGGCCAATGTGTCGGGCGATGGGAAATCTTCCATTCAGGAATTGGTGGACGAGAAGAATAAAGGGCGCGGAGTTGATTACACGCATCCCTTGCTAAAAATAAATATTGATGAGGAAGTGATCAGGCATTTGAATGCACAGTCGATGAGACCCGAAACGATCTTGAAAGAAGGGGAGAAAGTGTACCTGCGGAAAAATTCAAACCTGAGTACTGGTGGCGACAGTATTGATGTTACCGATTACATTGCTGATTTTTATAAAAATGTGGCTGTTGAAGCCGCAAAATCGGCAGGCCTTAAAATTGCCGGTATCGATATTATAATCAAAGAGTTGGAGCAGCCTGCCTCGCATGATAATTACATTGTGGTTGAGCTGAATGCTCCGGCAATGCTGTCGATGCATGATTACCCGTACATCGGGAAAAACCGCCATGTGGAAAAATATGTTCTCGACAGCATTCTGAATTCGAAGTAACTGAAGCTGGCAAAACAAAAAACAAATGACAGAAAAAGAGAAAAGATTAGAAATAAATCATAAATCGCAACTGATCAACTATTTCGAGCGGGGGAGCAAACCACCGGAGAGATGGGGAATCGGTACCGAAAACGAAAAGTTTTTATTTCGCAGAAAGGATTTCGGGCGCCTATGTTTTGATCAGGATGGCGGAATTCTGAAGATCCTGAACAAGATGCAACAGGATGGCTGGACGCCAATTCTTGAAAATAATATCGCAATCGGTCTTCGGAAAAATGGTGCATCAATTACATTGGAGCCGGGAGGGCAGTTTGAGCTTTCGGGCGATAATTTTAGCACGATTCATGAAACGTACCGCGAAACCAAAAAGCATTTTCAGGAACTCAACACGATAAGTCAGCACTACAATTTTTTTAGTCTACCAATGGGCGTTGATCCTTTGTCGGACGTTGCCGAGGTACCTTGGGTGCCCAAAGAACGCTACCGTTGGATGCGTAATTACATGCCAACAAGAGGCGAGCTTGGGCTGCACATGATGACAAACACTGCGTCAACTCAGGTAAACCTCGATTTTGGCAGCGAAAGCGATATGGTGAAAAAGATGCGCGTGTCCCAGGCATTGCAGGCGGTTGTCACCGCTATTTTTGCGAATTCGCCATTTTCTGCCGGTAAACCCAATGGCTATTTATCGTATCGTTCGCATATCTGGAACCATACCGATCCGGATCGTTGCGGATTTTTACCCTTTATTTTTGATGAGGGATTTGGTTTTGAACGTTGGGTGGATTACCTGTTGGATGTTCCGATGTATTACATTTTGCGCGATGGCGAATATATTTCGGCAAATGGCCTTACCTTTCGTGGATTTTTTGAGGGCAAGCATTCGCTAAAACCAACGCAGGAAGATTGGGAGACACATGTTTCAACCACTTTCCCGGATGTGCGCCTGAAACAATTTATCGAGATGCGTGGCGCCGATGCGAGTTGTGTGTCGCATATTGCAGCGGTTTCGGCCTTGTGGGTTGGTTTGTTGTACGATGGTGAAAGCCTGGCAGAAGCCGATGAACTTATTTCGAAATGGGACGTTGACACCATGCAGGAGCTTCGTGCTCAGGTGCCCGTAAAAGCGCTGAATGCAGAGAATAGAAACTTACACGCCGGAACCATCGCAAAACAAATTTGCCGGATCGCTTCGGATGGGTTAACACGACGTGCAAAGGTTAGGTGCTCGGAAGATGAAAGCCGGTTTTTGGCTCCGGTTCGCGAGATTACCGAAAGTGGAATTACGGTGGCCGAAAAACTTTTGAAACGCTACCACGAGGGAAACGAGACCTTGCCGGAACTGGTGTACAACTGGCAAAACGAACAGATGCAAAAATATATTGATGCTTAAACGGCAAAAACTGGATACCGGATCATGTTATCGAAACTAAAATTCTTATTAAAATACACCCATCAATACCGGTGGTGGTATACAGGCGGAATACTCTTTCTGGTGCTCACCGTCTGGACTTCGATTACGATACCCGGATTTATCCAGAAAACCATCGACCTGATAGCAGCAGGCCGCGCAGGAAATGAAAGTGAGTTTCATAAAAATGTATTGATAATTGTTGGTTTGGCTGTCGGACTGATTTTGGTAAGAACACTTTCACGGATTTTGATCTTTTTTCCGGCGCGTCTGATCGAGCGGCAGTTAAAGGGCGAAATGTTCCAAAAACTCGCCTCTTTCGGAAAGGATTATTACGATAAAAACTCCACCGGGAATATTATTTCGCGTGTGAATAACGACATTAACGGCGTGCGAATGATTACCGGGTTCGGCATTTTGCAAATCGGTAACATCCTGCTTTCGCTTTCGCTAACTCCATACAAAATGTGGAAACTGTCGCCGATGCTCACGCTGTACTGCGTCATCCCAATGGTGGTGGTGTTTTTTATTGTTCGCTATGGCATGAAGGTAATGGTTAAAAACACGCACGCAAGAATGGATACCTTGCAAAAACTGTCCGGAAAAATCATTTCCTTTCTTTCGGGTAACAGTGTGATAAAAAGCTACAATATTTACGAGCATGCCGAAAATAAGGTGGAGACAGATAATATTTCTTATTACGAGGCCTCTCTTAAAATTGCATGGATTCGCTCATTTGTTATTCCCTTGCTTGGTAACTTGGGCCAGATTTTAAAAATCATCATCTTTTTTGTGGGTGGTATGTATGTTATCAACGGCAAATTCACCATTGGCGAGTTAACCGAATACATTGCCTACGCCGCGTTGCTGGCTCATCCGATTATGGGGTTGGGCTGGGTACTCACTATTTTTCAGCAAGGCATGGTGGGAATCAGCAGTATTCAAACCATTATGGACCGGAAAGGAACCGATGATGATCGAAAATCGCTGCCGGCAAACCAAAAAGAAGAACTTTTTAAGGAAGGAATTCGGGTAGAAAATCTGAATTACACCTACCATAATGGCGATAAACCGGTATTGAAAGATATATCGTTTTCGATAAAACCCGGTCAAATCGTTGGAATTACTGGGAAAGTAGGATCGGGGAAAACCACTTTGATTCAGTGTTTAAATGGTTACTTACGACCCGGAGCGGGACAGATCTTTTATGGCGAAATTGATGCTGATTCGATAAGAAGCGAAGATATCCGGTCGGTGGTAAATACCGTAAGTCAGGAAGTGTTTCTGTTTTCCGATTCGATAGAAAACAATATCGGTTTAACATCGGACGAAACGATTGACGAGAAACGTTTTGACGATGTGATTTACAAAAGTGCCTTTGCCGACGAACTGTTGCGTTTCCCCAAAAGAGGGAAAACTATGGTGGGCGAAAAAGGAATTATGCTTTCGGGTGGGCAGAAACAACGAATTAGCCTGGCACGTGCACTTTATACACAAGGCGAATTGTTGATACTCGATGATGTATTTTCGGCTGTTGACACGGATACCGAGCGCTTTCTGATAAAACAGATTGTGGAAAACTATGCAGTGAAAAGTATGGTTGTGATTTCGAACCGGGTAAGTGTGTTGGAGAAAACAGATTTTACCATTGTGCTGGAAGATGGAAAAATGGCGGCAAAAGGGAATCATCAGGAATTGCTAAAATATTCTGATTTCTACCGCGACATTGCGAAACTGCAACAGGAAGGTGAAACGAAAAAAGAAAAGCAGTAATGAGCAGAGGCAAAAACAATATTATAAAAAATGTCGACTGGCAGCTGTTCCGCAAGTTTGCCGGCTATTTTAAACCGCACAAAAAATGGTTTTTCCTTAGTCTTGCGTCCATTCCTGTAACCACTGGAGCCGGTATTCTGTTTCTTTGGCTGATTGAAGATATTGTAGATAATTACATCGTGCCCGGAAATGTAGATGGACTGATCAGACAAAGTCTTTTTCTCGCTGCCGCATTGGTCTTGAATATATTGTTCGACGGTGTTTACAGCTACTCTTTTTCAAAAGCCGGAGGGCTGGCAGTTGTCGATTTGCGCCGGCGTTTATTTGGGAAATCGCTGCGTTTTCCGTTGAGTTATTTCGATAAAAAACCAATTGGCGTAACCTTGTCGCGCTTGACCAGTGATATGGAATCCATTTCGGATTCGTTTGCTGCCGGGGTGCTTGGTTTGCTGGCCGACAGTATTAAAACACTGGCGTTGGTGGGCTACCTTTTTTATATTAACTGGCGCCTAACTTTGGTGCTTTTGCTGGTGGTTCCGGTAATTATTCTGGTGATAAATTTTCTAAGGAAAAAGATTCGAAAAGCATACAATACATCGCGTACAAGTTTGGCAAAGTCTGCTGCTTATTTGCAGGAGGCCTTAACCGGAATGAAAACCGTTCAGCTTTTTGCTGCCGAAGAAAAAGTGTTGAATAAGTACGATGACTTGAACAAGCAGTTTTGCGACGCCCAAAACAAATCGAATGTTTACGATTCGTTCCTTTATTCGATTGTGGAAGGTATTACCTCGGTAGCAACGGCATTGGTGATTTGGTATGGCGCAGTTCAAATATGGGATTACGGTTATACGCTGGGAATCCTCATTGTTTTTGTCACCACTTTAGAGCGTCTTTTTGTTCCGGTAAAACAGTTTGCCCAGCAAATTTCAACCATCCAACGGGCCATGTCGGCACTCGAGCACATCAGCGAATTGTTTGAGCAACAGGTGGAAGATCCTAAAGCAGAGGACACAGTTCCAGAAGCGATTGCTTTACAGGAAATTGAGTTTAAAAATGTATTTTTCCGCTACTCGGAAGATACGCCGGATGTGCTAAAAGATGTATCGTTTAAATTGGAAAAAGGCGATCGTTTGGCTTTGGTTGGAACTACGGGATCGGGAAAATCGACGATTATCCGTTTGTTGGCAAAAACATATACCGGTTATCGCGGAAGCATAAAAATAAACGGAATAGAGTTGTCCGAAATACCGATTGGCCAGATTCGTGAGACGATTTCGATAATGCAGCAGGATATTTACATGTTTAACGATACGGTTGAATTCAATATCTCGCTGGGGCGTAAATCCATTTCACGAAGTGATGTGAAGCAGTCGGCATCGTTTGTTTATGCTAATTATTTTATCGATCAGTTGCCCGGCAATTATCAGTTTGTTATTCAGGACAATGGCGATAATCTCTCGAAAGGACAGGCACAATTGATCTCGTTTGCACGAGCCATTGCCGGAAACAGCGAGCTGATCATTCTTGATGAGGCTACCAGTGCTGTTGATTCAATTACTGAGCAGTATATACAAAAAGCCATTGCCAATATTTTCTCGAAAAAAACGGTTATTGCAGTGGCTCACCGTTTAAGTACCATTAAAAATTCGGATATGATTCTGGTGTTGGAAGACGGACAAATCATCGAGCGTGGTAATCACGAACAACTTCTGGAACATGGCGGTAAATATGCCAGGCTTTTACATCAGTTTGAAGAGGAAGAGCAGCAAGCTTAAAAAATCCCGAAAATTACCAGCGCATAAATTATAAAACGAAAATACCTAAACAGCGACCACAGTAAGTAGCTTTTAAAATCGTATCCAATAAGGCCCGACGCCAGACTTACAACAGAATGTGGAACCGGTGAAACAGCTCCCAGAAAAACAAATATGCCACCCCATTTTCGCAGGTTGATAATGTGTTTCTGGATTTTGTTTTCGATATGGTTTTTAACCGAAGGAATTAGAAACAAGCGTGTTCCGAGAAAGTACGAAATTACGCCGCCGATATACGATAAGGTTGCTAAAATAAACAGCGCTCCCCACGGAATCTCCAGTTTCGATGCCCAGGCGATAAACATTTCAGGAGGTACTAATCCTAAAAATGTTTCGGATAAAAGAAATACCGAATAAATGATTTTTGGCGAATAAGTATCCACCAGATTGTTGAGAATTAAATTGAAATCCAACAAGAAAATTTCGAGGCTAACCAGCAACAGTACAAAAATAACTGCAATCGTTGCGGCTTTATAAGCTGTACTTTTCAGGAACGGATAAAACTGTGTAATACGGTAATATCTATTCAAAATCGACAGGCGCCTGGGGGACAGACTATATAGTAAATTCCTAATCATTGTGCTCTTTTATCGGTACCGGTAAATCAAAAACGATACTATATAACACAATTGATTTTGAAATGTTGTGATGTGAGGCACAAAAAGTAAACTTTAACATCGCGTTAACGAATAAGCATGTTTAATTTTTAATGATTTTCGATCGGTAATACTTCCCATCTATTTCTGCAAAAAACAAGTACAATCCCGGAGCATAAGCACTCAAATCAATTTGATTGTTTTGATAAAGGAGCATTAATCTCATGCCGTTAACATTCGAAAGCCACATTCTATCAGGAGTCTTACTATTTGGCCAATGTATGGTTAAAACATCTTTTACCGGATTGGGGTAAAAATCCAAATCATGATATATACGATGTGAAACTATGCCGGAAAACGGAGCAGTCCATCCGCCGCCATATATTCCCAAATCTCCCCGAACAGTTCCCCGTGCCGGGAATAATGCCATTTGGGTGCCATTATCCGAATGATCATCGTATTTCGCCGAATCAACGGCAGCATCAACGGCCGGGCTGCTCGGATCAAGTAAATAAGGGTAATTCTCATCGTCGATAAAGAGCGGATCAGCATAGAAGTTACCTTCTCCATAGCTTGTCCATTGCTCATCGATAATGGTGTTGTTAATTGTAAGGTATGAAGGACTCTCAGTTATTGCTGTTTGATTGTCGAAAAATATACTGTTTACAATTTGTCCAGACCCCGGTACTAACAAATTGCTGATTGGAAATAAACCAATATTATTTTCTACAATAACAGAGTTCGTAATTTGACTTCCTGAGCTTATAATCCCTATACTGTCCATTCCTGCTACCAGAAAATGATCAAGAAGCAAATTTGTGGAAATACTTCTCAATCCAACTGATGCACTTCCGGTATTGTAAAGTTGAACATTGCTTAATATTAATCTCGGTTCTGCCGGAAATACCGTACTTAAGTCGAGGATAGTATGGTTTTGCTGAGAAAGGATACTTAGGTCAGCAATCGTGAATCCGGTGTTTATATCCATTGAACTGATGCCTGTCCCTGTATTTGTGCAAACGATGATCGAATTTTGCGGGCCGTTGCCGATAAGCGAGATCCTATCGCGCAACTCCACACTATCATTAAGAAAATAATTTCCGTCGAGCAAGCGAATGCACTTGTCCTTGTTCAGAAGATATTCTTCGTCAATAATATTCAAGGCCATTTTTAATGATTGTAGAGGATTTATTTCCGTTCCTTCATTCATATAATTTCCCGTTGCGGAGACAAAAAGTGTGTCTCCATGAAATATGAAAATGGTGTCATTTAATGCATGTTCCGTGTCGTCGTTTGCCACTGCTGAAACGGAATAACGGTGTAGTTGTGTTCCTGCATCCACATTGGCTTTATTGTCTGCAGTAAACCACGAATCAGAATTATCCGAAACAAAATAACCTTTGGTATTTGCATTGTTTTTCGGGGCTTTCCATTCAAGCATTCCGTCGTTGTAAGTAAATTGTGTTGGAACGTTGTCGTCGTTTATGGTGTGGATTGTACATTCCTTTTCGCGTTGATAGAACATATCTTCTCCTATAAATCCTATACGAAATGTATCGACTGCCAGTGTTGATTTAGTATTTCGCATTTCCAGATCAAACAGAACGTTAGTGGACTCAACTTCATCAGAAACCGATACGCTCCAATATCCGTCGGCATCCCACGAATGATGCCTTAAGGATCTTTCCGGATTATGAAGACCGTTTAGCTCAATTACGCTGTCGATAAGTTGCCATCCTTCGGGGAGAAAAACTTCCAGGAGGGCATCATTAAAGTTTTCTGTTTCCATTAGATCAATAGTAACGTGAACGGTTACCGTATCGCCAAGGTAAACCGTTTTGGGGTATTTAATCGACTTAAACACCGGGCAGGCATAAAGAGTTATTGCAATAATTAGAATGGCGATAAATTTTAAGGCGTGTAAAAATGTTTTCATGTTGTTGAAATTAAATGCTTTAACAGGTGGATTTTCGCATTCAATTTTAAGGCTAAAAATTAGTCGTAGAATTGATAAAAGAGTGTCTTACAGGCGAGGCAATCTTATTAGTTCAGTGAGTTTTGCAACTCATTTTTGGCTTTTTGTTTTCAGTTTTCTTTAATTAAAATATGTTTCTCCAGATTAAGTTACCGGCCAAAAACGTTAACGTATTCCTGATTTGATGGTTGCTTTTTTTGTATTATGTAATTGTAAATAAAGCTGTTAGTTTTCTTCTCATGTGCAAAGTTAGGTCGTGAGGAGTTGTTTCGTTTTACAATTTATCCCTAATGTTTTCCAATTTGTCTCAAAATGCCGAACAAGATGCCCGGTTAGTTTGTGGATTTGCTTACTCAATTTGGGGAATTTGTGAATGCCGGTTATACCTGCCCTAATGCTTACTTACTAGAGGGACTGTTTAATTTTTATAACCACTTTTTCACCAATGTAAAACAGGAGAGCTATTTAAACTGTCAGATAATTAGCTGTTTACGATGAGTTGATTATGTGCTGGTTGGGTTTTTGATGATGCTGAGACAACGCAAAAAAACGTCCTAAATACCTGAAAATAAATCTGGCAGGGTTTTATCATACAGAAGGTTAAGAGAGAGTTTCGGAATGTTATCGGCACTAGACGATTTCGAAATTTTCTCGAATAGTAACACTAAAAATTTAAAGAGATGAAACGGGTAAATAATAATTACGATACAATGGTAGAAGCCATTGAAGATTTAAAATCGAGAGGTTTTACGCACAACTTTAATGTTGAATCGAACGGAGTACTTTCTGAAGGGAAAAGTTCGCGCAAATATTTGCCATCGAGTGTAGCGTTGCATGAGTTACACCGATTTGAGGGAGCTACAAATCCATCGGATATGAGCATTTTATACGCTGTTGAAACCGATACCGGAGCAAAGGGGACAGTGGTAGATGCCTTTGGTGTTGATGGTTCGGAAACTGTATCGAAGTTTATGAATCATGTGGCTCAGAAACAATTTGAAATGGGGAAGTAATATATAGATTGAATAATACGATCGTTCAAGGCAGGCAATTCGTTCTGCCTTTTTTTATGTCCGAATTACATTGTAATGTTTCTGATGAGAGCAAATTCCAATCAATAACGGCGTAAAATCGGGAAATTTTGAATGTAAAAAAATTGCCCGGATATTTTCAGGCAATAGGACGTGTTGTAGATTTTTTTATACAAAATGAGGAATCAGTTTTCAGTGAACGGAATCTTCAATCAACAGTTCAATAAAATCGGTCGACAATGGTTTCTCAAGGTAAGCACTCACAAAAGGATACTTCATGACCTTGTTCCGGTCGTCTTGTTTTTGCGAAGATGAACACACAAAAACCTCTATCGATTTTTTCAATTTTTTCAATTCGTTAAAATACTGCAGAAACTTAAACCCGTCCATAACCGGCATGTACAGGTCTAAAAGGATGTAATCCGGCAGATCTTCTTCCTTCTTTATTCGTTTTAGATATTCGATACCCTTTTGAGCGTTCTCGAAATGTATAAGATAATCCGATAATTTTTTTTGTTCCAAAATAGAGTTATAAATACGAACCATCTCAGTATCGTCATCTATGAATATAATTTTCTTATATCCTGTATTCATCCCCATTTCATAATTTGTTTTGCTATAGGTAATCCAAATACTATTCCAAAAACCACACAGCAAACTTCATTATTGAACCCATTTAAACTATAGTTTTATATCATACAATTTAATTTTGTTGTAGAGTGTTTTGCGGTCGATATTCAGAATTTTTGCTGCCTTCGATTTATTGTAGCCGGCTTCCTGAATGGTTTCAATTATCAGCTTTTTTTCAATTTCGGAAGAAGCATGTTTTAATTTCGAATCGGTGTTAATGTCTTGTGCAGTAATGGTTTGTGTTTGGATGTGTCCGGTCTCCGGGTGTAAAATTTCAGAAGGGAAACAATCGGTGTCAATTTGTTCTCCTTCAGCCATTAACACGGCTCTTTTTATCACATTTTTAAGTTCGCGAAGGTTACCATACCACGGATATTTTAAGATCACTGATTCGGCCTCGGGAGTAATACCGGTAATATTGCGATTAAGCTCTTTGTTGGCCGTATCGATAAAATGGCGCATAAAAACGTTAATATCCTCTGGGCGTTCGCGCAGCGGTGGCAGGGTAATTTTAAATTCGTTGAGGCGGTGATACAGATCTTCTCTGAAATTATTTTCTTTTACCTCCACGTTTAAATCCTCGTTTGTTGCTGCAATTATACGTATGTCAATACTTTTTTGCTTGTCATCACCTAAACGCGAAACAACCCGTTCCTGGATGGCCCGCAAGAGTTTTAACTGAACATCGTAACTCAGGTTCCCGATTTCATCGAGAAAAAGCGTACCGCCATCGGCTTTCTGAAAAACACCGATTTTATCGGAAATAGCACCAGTAAACGATCCTTTTATATGTCCGAAAAGCTCGCTGTTGGCCAGCTCTTTCGGAATGGCTCCACAGTCGATTGCCAGAAATGGTTTGTCTTTTCGCAGGCTATTTTCGTGAATAAAACGTGCAATATATTCTTTTCCAATTCCGGTTTCGCCCGAAACAATTACCGACATATCGGTAGGTGCAACTTTTCGAGCCAGGTTGATTGCATACTTTATTTTCGGGCTGTCGCCAATAATAAAATCGCCGTTTGAATAAACCGTTTTGCGGCTCTTTTTAGCCGTTGTAGGTTCCGGTTTCTTCAGCAGTTTTTTTATCAGCCCCAAAAGTTCTTCTTGCTGAATGGGTTTTGTAATGTAGTCGCTGGCGCCCAGTTTCATTAATTTTACGGCCATTCTAACATCGGCGTAAGCGGTCATTATAATTACCGGAACCGACTGTTTAATCGACTTTAGTTGTTGCATAAGGTCGAGCCCGCTAGTGTCTGGCAACCTGAAATCGCACAAAACAAGGTCGAATTGTGTTTCTTTAAAAAGTTTGAGTGCACCTCTTCCATTAAATGCAATTTCGGCACTGTACTTATGGTTTTGAAGATGTTTTTTTAGAATCTCACAGATGAATGTATCATCGTCAATAATCAATATCTTCTTCATTTATTGAATTTATGTTGGTATAAGTTTATACAAAAGTGCAACTAAAAAGTTTAATGGGCTTTGCCCTTATATTTTGGCTGCTTTTGCCTGTTTTACTATTTCTTCAATCTGACCAGAAACCTTGTTTACTGTCTCGGGCAGCGCATCAAATTGCTGGTCTCTTAGTGCCAGATCTTCAATCTTCGAAAGCGCGCCGGCAATGCCTGTCAGTTTAAAAAATTTAAACGACGGAATAGCTTTATGCGCTCTTTCGCCAATTATTTTCCAATCCTCGTTTTTCAATCCGCCCTTAAATTCGGCCAGCAATGTTTCCGCATTTTCGGTAAAATTGTCGATCATCGAATTAAAAAACTGCTTGTCGCCGGCAGCTGTTTTTTCCAGATCGTGCACATCAAATGTATCGCCAGTTACCGGTTCTTTAACAATTGCTTCTTTGGTGACTGGTTTTTGTTTCTCACCGTTCTCAATTTGTAAAATATTACAAATTTTATTGTATAATTCAAGTTCGTAGAACGGTTTAATAACATAATCGTTAAAACCCACTTTCAGATAGCTGTTAATATCGGCTTTTAGCGCGTTTGCCGTTAATGCAACAATTGGTGTATCGGCATTCAAACCATTATTTGCACGTACCTTTTTTACCACATCAACACCATTTTTTCGGGGCATGTGGATATCGAGCAATACCAGGTCGAACCGTTCTTTTTTAAGTGCATTTAAAGCTTCCTCTCCATCTTCTACCAAAATGAAATCGGTTTGCCAGCCTTTCAGAACTACTTCCGAAAGTAAGCGGTTATGCTTGTCGTCGTCAGCCAAAAGAATTTTTTTGCCGCGTAACAGGCTGTCATCAAGATCGTACGATTTTTCAATTTCTTTCCGGGGTTTTGCATCCGATAATTCCAGCGGAATGTTTACGCTGAAAGTACTTCCCTCATTCTTTTTGCTGCTTACGGTAATGTCGCCTTTAAAAAGGGTAACGAGCTTTTTACAAATTCCCAAACCCAGTCCGGCTCCACCGCGAATTTTTTCTGTTCGTTTGTTGCCCTGCTCAAATACATCAAAAATATATGGCAGGTCTTTCTCTTCGATTCCGATACCTGTATCTGTTACCTCGAAAACCAAATCGACCATTTTTTTTGTTTTGCGGGAAACTTTTGTACTCATTGCTACCCGGCCTTGTTCGGTGTATTTTAGGGCGTTAACCAATAAGTTCATCAATATCTGTCGTAAACGGAAAGGATCTCCTTTTACAAAATCGGGGAGTGCCTTGTCGATCGTCATACTAAATTCCAGGTTCTTTTCAGCCGCCTGTTTTTTATAAACATCGGCCAGCTCGTTAAGCAGCTCTTTAATCGAAAAGCTGGTTTTTTCAATGTAAACCTTGTCCATTCCCAGTTTAAAGAGGAATACAATTTCGTTTACCAAATAAAGGAGATGCTCGGATGAGTGGTTGATTAGCGAAATAAATTTCTGCTGCTGAGCATCCAGTTTTGTTTTCTTCAGCTGGTCGGTGAATCCGATAATGGAATTAAGCGGAGTACGAATTTCGTGGCTCATATTGGCCAGAAATATCGATTTTGCCTTGTTGGCACGCTGCGCTTCCTCTTTACTTTTAATCAGTTTCGCTTCCAGTATTTTATCCTTTGTTACATTCTGCGAAATCAGAATTCCGGCCACCGTATTTCCTTCAATATCTTTTACCGGCGCCGCAGCAATGTAATACACGTCTTTTTTATAACGAACTTCTCCTTCGGTAAATTCGCCGTTTATGGCTTTGTTGTAAAACTGAAAATACCGACGCTGATCTTGTTTGGTATACACATCGAAAAGTGTTTTTCCGATAAAGCTTGAGTTGGTTAAATTGTACTTCTCTTTTTCCTTACCACCCGCCAGAATATAGCGGTATTCCTGGTCGAACAGAAATACATCCATTCCCGGAAGGTTGTTTAAAACGATCGATTGGAAATCGGCCAGGTGCACGTGCTGAAGATCTTTGAACGAATAATAAACAATAACCCGGTTGTTATCGGTATTGCTGGCCAACATATCAAATTCAAGAACACATTCGCGCTGCCGGTTTATGCCCGTTTTTAGCAGCACTTCGGCTTTGGTGTTCTTTTTCTCGCTCAAGGCTTCAAGAAAAGCAGAATTGAATTCGTTTAGCGTGCTTTCTTCAACCAAATCGGCAAGATTTAGTTTTTCCGGACGCTCGGTATAATCGTTATGATAATTCTGAAAACCGGGATCGAGAATAATGTCGGCGGCGGTGTTGATAATAAAAACGCCATCTTTTTTTGTACGTTCTTCTGTTTCCTTTTCGCCAACAATGGAAACGTCTTCCAGTTTTCGTATTCGTATTTTATTCAGGTGAAATGACAGCCACTGCTCGATCTGAATCAGATTTTCTTCGTTCAGTTCCTTTTTATTCAGTAAACTGTTAATTGTTTTTGAAAGTGAACTAAGGGAAAGTCTGAAGTTATTTGAGTTCTCGGGCATTGATTATAAATTGAATAGACTGTTATTAAAAGCATAAGATAAAGATACTTTTGCGGATTAGGGAATAAAGTGTCTATTATTTGTTCGAATTTAACGAATTGCCCTATTAATGCGGAATGTGCCTGGCAAATGTAGTTTTTAGTTTTTTGGTTGATGAAATGAGGAGATGGATGTTTTATTCTTCCTCTTCGGTTTCGGGAGCGCGGTTTTTGCTGCCGCGAATTAAATCGAGGAACAAATGAGTGCCGAATTCAAAGGCCCAGTCTTTTAGTCCGTCGGTAAAATTATCGACAATACCCACTGTCGAGCCCAGCAGTTGCTTTTCGTTTAATTTCTGGCGGTACTCCAGGTTTTCCTTCATGAGCTCCAGTTCCCGCATATTTTTTACTCGTTTTACACGCTTCATATTTGTAATGGTTTATGCTACTATTCTTCCCTGTCGATTTATTTATGATCTACTTCATCGTCCTCGAATAATATTTCCGAGAAATGTGAAAGGAAGAATGAGGTCAATAGTTTGTTTCGGAATAAAAGAAAAACGATGAGAAGTACCACTAAACTTCCCAATACAATAAAGGCACCTTCGAGGTAATTGCCGTAGGTTTCGCCATACCAAAAGGTAAACACTACTCCGGCAAAAGCCAGTATTAAAGTGCACAATAAAATTATAATGAGCATCCCGAACAGAATGCTCATGTATTTCGATGTTTTCTTTAAAAACAGGAGCTTAACCAAGTCGATTCGGGTCTGCACATATTGTTTAACGGCTTCGTTAAGCCCTGCTATACTTTCTGTTAAATGATCACTCATTTTTTTACTTCTAATTGTGATTAATTACAATTATTAGTTCGCAGCTGCATCTTTGGCTGTTTTAGCCTTCGAATTCACTTTTTCTTTAATTTTTTCTTCCGTTTCTTCGGCTTTCGAGCGCATTTCAGAAACAACATCGTTCAGTTTTTCTTTAATATCATCCACTTTTTCACTAATGGTGTCCGATACATCTTGCGATGTTCGTTTAATCTGTTTGTTTAGTTTCTTACGTGTTTTCACGCCTTTGTCCGGGGCTACTAAAATTCCAGTTATTGTTCCTGCTGCTGCTCCGGCAATAAATCCCACCAATACATTTGCTGTTTTACTCATGACAAAAATTTTTAAGGTTACTATTAAATTGTTTTCTAATCTCTGTAATCCCTGATAGAAAATTCCATTCCATTGTGCCAATTTAATGGCTCGAATTGGTATAAGGGCCAGATATATAGTGGTGTACGTGGTTTGTTGCACTTTGGTTGCATACGGGCATTGTTGATAATATTCCACAGTTTTTGTGTAAAGTGTAGAAATGTTTCAGGCACGAAAGTGTTGAACCATTGTTATTTAAAAGCTTTTGTAGGATTGGCACAATTTTGCCATTACTAAAGCCAAACGTTAAATATGAAAATTATGAAAGCATTAGGAACTATTTTACTTTTATTTGGATTAGCAGGAGCAATATTTTTTGGAATTCAGGCAATAAATAATTCTGAAACATTTAGCTTTTTAGGTGTTGATGTAGCCTTAAGCAGTGCCAACTGGACACCCGTAATTATAAGTGGTGCAGTGGTGGTTTTAGGCATAATTTTATTGTCGGTAAAAAAGAAGAAACTGGCATAGATATTCCACTTAAAACATAATTACATAAACATAAAAAAGCAGCTGCAGTAGTTATTGCAGCTGCTTTTTTATGTTTAAAGTTGCGGGTGTAAAATTGTGCAGAATATGTAAAAAGTAACTGTTTGTTTTGTGCCGGTAAAGTTTAGTTTTCTACTGAACTGATTTTAAATGGCTCGGCAAAATTTAGTGGTTTATTGTCGTGTTTATAAAACACCGAATACTGGTAGCTTAACTGTACCCCAAAATAAAAGATTAACGAAACATAATAGATCCAAAGCAGAATAACAACAAACGAGCTGGCTGCCCCGTAAATTACACCAAGCTGGCTTTTTCCAATAAAAATACTGATGAGGTATTTACCAATAAAAAATAATACCGCAGCACAAACAGCTGCAAACCAACTCGCTTTCCATTTTACCACAATATCCGGCAGGTAACGGAAAATGAGTGTAAATACTAAGGCTGTGATTATTAACGATGCGCCCATTTCGAGGAGATTAAAAAGAGTAATAAACTCGGGGTTGAATGTGTTTGACAACCAATCCTGAAAAATGCTCATCGATGCATCAAGAACCAGCGAAATAAGTAATACCAGCCCCAAACTTAATATCAGCCCGAAGGAGAATAAACGGTCTCGCAAAAATTTCAGCACATTTAATTTCAGTTTTGATTTTACCCGAATTCGCCAGATATAATTTATCGAGTTTTGCATGATACTAAAAAGTGTAGTAGCCGAGATGAGAAAAATACCGCCTCCGATAAGTGCTCCCAAACCGCTTTTTTCGCTGATGTTATAATTGTCGATGGCGGTTTGCAAAAGTCGGCTGCTCTCGTTGCCTATCAGTCCCGACACTTCGTTAAAAAGCTTTGCCCGGATAACCGCATCGTTGGTAAACATGCCAAATACCGAAATAATGATAATAAGCATGGGAGCAATGGAAAAAATGGCAAAAAACGATGTTGTTGCCGCCATTCCAACAGGATTGTTGGCTGCAAATTTTTTTATCGCTTTAAGGAGTATTTTCAGGTGATCTCTGAGTATTCGAATCATTTCTATTTTTTGTTTCTGCGTTTAAATATTTTGAGCCGGTATTGCTCTGTTCCTCGATCGCTGATTAGATAGGCATAAGGTTTTAAGCTGTCGATTTGTCGCATAATAATTTTTAAAGTTGCCAAAACCGGAATAACGACCAACATACCGGCTATGCCCCAAATTATATTGGCAAACAACAAACTAACGATAATGGCCAAGGGGTTGATTTTGATGCTATTTCCCACGATGTTGGGTGTTAACAGATTATTCTCGATAAACTGTATAATAATAAACAATACCACCACTTTTAGCATTGTTGGCAACGGATGCGGAACAGTAAAAAAGACATACATAAACGGTATAAAACCACCCAGAAAAGTTCCGATGTAAGGAATAAGGTTGAGAAGCGCAGCCAGTACACCAAGCACCAGCGCATGTTTAATTCCAATTATTAAAAGCCCCGCCGAATTGAGAACAGCCAGTATGGCAACAACCAAAAATAGTCCACCAAGGTATTTGGTTATAACTTTCGATATATCGCGTAAAATACTTAGCGTTACAAACTTTTTGTCTTTTGGGGTAATACGTAAAATAAAGTGCGCAGTTTTTGTGCGGTAAAACAAAAGAAAGAAGGTGAAGACCGGTAAAATTCCAATCTGAAAAATTGTTGTAGTTGTGGTGGTAAAAAGGTTTCCTATTCCAGCTTGCCAGGTATCGATAAAATTTTCTACTGCCCGGTCGAAATATTGCTCAACTGTTGACACATCAATTTCCAGTTTATCCGTAAGTACGTTTTGTACATTAAGGCTTTTTCTGTCAAACTGCGCTTTTACATCATTAAAATCAATTTCAATATTTGAGGCTTTTAACGAGAATAAAAGGGCAATTCCACCAATAAAAATAATTACAACCAGCAGCACCATTAAAATGGAAATAGCCCGGTTAACTCCCCAGCGTTCAATTTTCCAGACAACCGGGTAAAGCAAATACGAAAAATACATGGCTATAACCAATGGAATCAAAATATTTTTGGCCACAATAATAAACGCCACAAGTAGTGACATTATAATGAGATAGAGAGCCGTTTTTGTTAATCCTGTGCTATTCATTCTGATGGAGCATTTGCAGGATATATTGTAATAATTGTGCCAATTATGTGCATTCTGATTTCGCCGGCTGACATTGGTGAATGGTTGTTGAAAAAATCACCATGTAGTTACAATATGTATTTTCAAATTGTCCGGAGTCTGGCAAGGTATTTTCTGCCTTTCAGATGAATCAAAACAAATTAAATATGGCAAAAAAGAACAATATTCCACAAGTGAAAAACGAAGAACAATATGAAGCATTACGCGACAAGGGCTATAGCAAACAAAAGTCGGCAAGAATAGCCAATACGCCCGATTCGGGAACAAAAGGTGGCCGTAGCAGCAAATACGAAGAACGCACAAAAAAAGAGTTGTACGAAAAAGCCCGGCACGTGGGAATTAAGGGGCGAAGTAAGATGAATAAAGAGGAGTTAATTGAAGCCCTGCGAAATAACTAAGATCGCCGGTTTAAGAACAAAACAGCGAGATGAAGTACCCACAAAAAATTTTGCTCACGGAATGATCATCTCCACACAGCGGGGTAAAATTTCCACATTTATTTGTAGCGGCTGACCCATAATTTCCCCATCAATTTGTAAGTTCTGTCGCTCCGGATTTTTGATCGTTACCTTTTTACATTTGTAGGTATCAACAAAATCGAGCCGGTGAATTTGGCGGGTGTAAAAAGGAACAAGCATCTCCAGAAAATCGCTAACATTTTGTGGGCGCAGAATTACCAGTTCAAAGTAACCATCGTCAGGTTTTCCCTCGGGATTGATAACCGCGCCGGTTCCAAACTGCGAGGCGTTGGCTAAAACCACCATAAAAGCCTTTTGCGAAACGGTAGTGTCTTCCATTGTAATTTCGAAAGCTGCCGGGGTAGCATTTCCAAATTCCTCGATAAACGATTTGGTATACCCCAACAATCCCCGGCTATCGCTTTTTTCGTAAGTGCTAATCAACTGAGCATTAAATCCTATGTCGCTTAAATGCAGGCAAATGTGCTCATCGTTTATCTGCAGCACATCAATTTTTTTCGATTTTCCTTTTGCTATTAGTTTGAGGTTTTCTTCCACCGTTTTTGGCAGGTCAAGCTCCGATGCCATTCCGTTTGCCGATCCCATAGGAAGAATCCCCATTTTTATCGGTTTATTTATTACTGTTTGAGCTACCAGGTTAATGGTACCGTCGCCACCCACAGCTATAACCGTTGATGGTTGAAACTCCTCTATTTTCGCAGAAATTTTTTGCTTGTCGTTTTCTCCGGTGGTATAAAAGAATTCAACAGCCTGATTGTATTCTCTCATAAAACGGCGAATCTCATCCTGTAAGTTGTCCTTTTCAATATCTCCCGAAATGGGATTTATCACGAATAGTAACTTTTCTTCTGGCATATCTTATGTATTTGTTCACCGTAAATAATATAAATTCTGTGCCGAAAATAGTTATGACAGACAACAATGAAATGACCGATTATTTTGAGCGGAAAAACAAAGGTTTCCTGAAAAAGCAAAAGTTCAGGCTGAAAAATAAACTGGGGTGGCTTGGCGTTCCGCAGGTAATTCCATATCGCGGTTTCGGATCGTACGCATCGGGCGAAGCAACGATTACCGGGGCGCTTTACGAAGATAAAGGATTGGAAAAACCTGAAGGAAAGAATTCATCGCGCGAAAATATTCTGGCCATGTTAAAGCGGTATTCGGGCGATCAGATTCCGGGGGCTCGAATAAAAATTCATTTAGGTAACGAGCATAAGCAACGATTAACCGAAGAAAACGGTATTTTTAAAGCAACAATGCCGCTGAATGAAATGAACGGTGAGCGGAAAACAAAATGGATTCCTTACCAGGCAGAATTGCTGGACCAGATTGGGCCCGAAGCAAATAATTTTCGGGTGCCGGGTGAAATTTTAATTCCGGGAAACAATGCATCATTTGGTGTAATTTCAGATATTGACGATACGATAATGATCAGCCACTCTACACAAACATTGCGAAAGTTGCGGTTAATGCTTACGCACAACTCGCGAACCCGAAAACCATTTCCGGGAGTGGAAGCTTTTTACCGGGCGCTGCATCAGGGCGCTGATGAAAATAGTAACAATCCCTTTTTTTACCTGTCGAGTAGCGAATGGAATTTATACGATCTGATCGATGATTTTTGTGCCTACAACCAATTTCCAAAAGGCGTTTATTTGCTTCGCGAAATTAATCCGGGACTTTTAAATTTGTGGAAACAGGGCGGCGGAAACCACGAGCATAAATTCGATAAAATAATCAAGCTTTTTAAAACATATCCCAACCTGTCGTTTGTACTGGTGGGAGACAACGGGCAGCACGATCCGGAAATTTATGCCCGCGTGGCACGAATATTTCCGCGGCGTATTAAGGCAATTTATATCCGAACGGTGCGGAAAAAGAAAGACCGGCACATCAAAAAACTGATTGCGGAAATGGAGGAATTAAATGTGCAAATGGTTTTTACACCCGATACGATTAATGCGGCTCAACATGCGCAAAGTATCAATCTTATTGCTGAATCTGCAGTTAAAGCAATTATCGAAAACAGTTTTACCGATTAAGGTGTTTCATGTTTGCCATGTGTTAATTATGATCAAAAAAATAGCCTACATATTCTTCCTGTCAATTGTCCTGCAACTGTTTGGTTTAAGTCTGAAAGCCCAGGAAAACTACGAAATCAGAAAAATCAGTTTCAAAGGAAACCGATCGTTGGAAAGTAGCTATTTGCTCGATAAAATGGTTGTTGATGAAGTTTCGTATCTCGAGAAATTGTTGACCGACAACGAGCCTTCGTTGTTTAGCCGCGAGTTAATGGATCTTGATTTGGAACGCCTGAGAAAAACCTACCAGAGCGAAGGTTTTGTAAAGGCGCAGGTACTGCTTGATTCGCTAAAAGTTGACGATGAGAAGCAGACTGTAAAACTCCATTTTATTATCGACGAGGGCGAACCGTATACGATTGATACGGTAATTTTTAAATTGAAAAAAGCCAATGCTCAGATAAACATCGATTCTATTGCCGGCCGAAACATCCGAAAACTTTCGTTAGTCCATTCAAAACGATTCAGCGACGATGCCTTGAAAGAAGACATTGCCGCAATCCGAAATATTTTTTTAGACATGAGTTATGCTTATGTTGATGTGGATTACGAAATTCAGCTCGATACCACGCAACAATTGGCTGGCATTACTTATGTGATAAATCCCGGGCCTGTTAGTCATTTTGGCGCAACAACGATTCGGGGAAATAATCATGTGGATGAGGAGTTTATTCGTAAACAATTTGACTACCGGGAAGGAGAAGATTACAATAAATCGCTTCTGGATAAAACACGCGAGTCCTTGTATCACCTGCAGCTTTTTAGTGTGGTCTCGGTACTTCCGCAAAAAGATAAAACTACCTTGCGCGACCCGATTCCGGTGAATTTATACATCGAAGAAGCGCCGCGATTGAACACCGAATTTGGTGCCGGTTACGGAACTGAAGATAAATTTCGCGCCTTTGTCGATTTAACTTATCTCGGATTTTTGGGCACCGCCCCGCGCATTAATATTTACGCAAAACATTCGGCAATCGAGCCTTATTACCTGAGTGTGAAATGGACGCAACCACAGGTGTTCGATAAAAAAGGTACCGTTTCCGTCAATCCATTTCTGGGGAGTAATAAAGAGCCGGGTTACCAAACGCGAACCTACGGATTAAACCTGCCCGTAACCTATCGTTTTAACAAGGAGCTGGATGCAACGCTCACTTATTATTACGAGAAGGTGAATCAGCAAATCGAGGAGGGCGATCCTGAATTTCCCGATCCTGAAGATGAAAATTATCTCTACAATAAATCGGGTGTGTTGCTTAGTTCGGTTTTTTCAACGGCGCGCCCGAAATTTTCGCCCGATCGAGGCGTTAACCTGTCGATGGGGATGAAGTTGAACGGTTACAAGTTTGGTGGCGATTTCAGCTACCTGCGCGTTTGGGGAGACTTCCGAACCTATCAAAAAATTGATGATCTGGTACTCGCACTTCGGGGAATGATCGGGGGGATTCACTCCTCCGACGATAGTGGTTTTATTCCGGTTGAAGACCGTTTTTATTCAGGAGGTAGCAACTCAATTCGTGGTTGGAGCCGCTCGGATTTGGGGCCAAAACGCGAAAGCGGAACTCCGCTGGGTGGTAAAAGTATTTTGGAAGGAAATGCAGAACTCCGATATCCGCTCTTTTGGCGCCTGAGCGGTGTGGCATTTTTTGAAGGCGGTAATGTTTGGGAGAAAGCTTTTAGCTACAAAATAAACGAACTGGCTTACGCGGCCGGTGGCGGATTACGTGTTGATACGCCAATTGGGCCGGTGCGTTTTGATGTTGGATTTCCGTTATGGAACGAGAAAAAAAGCCCGCAGTTTTTTATCAGTGTCGGACAGGCATTTTAAGGGAAATAATGAAAAGTATAATTCAGAAAATATTGCTCTTTTTGGCTTGGCTGCTGGCCGGCATCGTTATTTTGCTGCTCATTTCCGGATTGCTAATTCAAACACGGCCGGTTAAAAACAAACTTGCTCGCGTGGCTGCCAAACAGGCAGAGAAAGTTGTAAATGGGGAATTGATGATTGGAAAAATAAGCGGGAACTTTTTCTCCCATTTAGAATTGGAGGATGTACTCTGGAAATATGAGGATGATACATTAGTCTATATCAATTCTGTGGCTGCATCGTACAGTTTGTGGTCATTAACGCGTGGAGAGTTACAACTATCATCGGCCAGTATAAATTCACCATACGTGTACCTGAAACAACAAAAAGACTCGACCTGGAACGTCGAATCTTTATTGAAAGAACAAGCTGAAAGTTCACCTGATACAACGTCTGCATCCGGTAATTTCCAACTGCTTTTATCCAACCTTCAAATTAATGAAGGAAGGATGCAAATTCAGGCGCTCGATTCGCTTATTCCCGATGAAGTGAAAAATATAAATCTGGAGGCAAACGGTGCTTATTCATCCAACGAGCAAACAATAACTTTAAAGCGCTTTGACTTACAAACGCAGCGTCCGGATTTTGATTTGCGCGAATTGACTTTTGCAGCCCGCCGCACTGACGAAAATATAGCACTAAATAACTTCCATATCAAAACAGCACAAAATGCGCTAAATGCAGAAGCGAAATACTCCGATGCTGCACCAACTGAAATTTCGGCTGAAATGCAAACCGAACCCATAAATATCAAAGAGTTTGAGTTTTTGTTGCCGCAAATCAATCTTCCTGCCCGGCCGGAAGTTGATTTCAAGGTAAATTCTATTCAAAAGGGTGTTGAGGCAACACTCTCTGTCCGCGATAAAGAGCAGCAGATCAAACTCGATCTTGCTTCAGAGAACCTACTGCAGTTTATCAATGGTAGCGACAAAACAGGATTGAAATATAAGGTTTCCGGGAATGTAGACAATATTAATCTGGCGCACTGGATGGGGAGTTCGGAGCTGGATCATACGATAAATGGCAAGTTTAAAATTGATGGAAACGGAATAGATCCGAAGACCGCGGAACTAAAAGTAAATGCAGATTTTAAGGATTGTGTTTTTGCACAAACAAACGTGGAGAAGATTGAGATGAACCTCCGAGTGAATAGGGGAGACCTTTCCGGGAAAATTGATGCTGAAGGAAATTTTGGAGCGGTCTCCGTTCAACCCAAAATAAAAGATCTTTTGGACCGTCCAAAATACGAATTGCAACTGGTAACAAAAAGCCTGAACCTGGCGCCTTTACTGGGTAACGATTCGTTACAATCGGATATCAACTTAATCGCCAATTTGAGTGGTGAAGATTTTGATCCTGAAAGGTTGCAAGCCCGCGCGAATTTGAAATTGAGCCCGTCAACTTTCTCCGGTTACAAATTGGATTCTCTTGTGGGAGATTTAAGTTATAGCCAAAAAAATATTGTAATCGATTCGCTTTGGGCAAACGCAAAATCGCTGCATTTAACGGCTTCGGGAAATTATAATTTAGTCGGAAATTCGGATCTTCAATTGTCGGCAGATTTTGATGATGCGGAGGTATTTGAAGCTTTTATTCCTTTGGATAGTGTTTACGGACAGGGAATCATAAATGCACAACTTTCAGGAAAACCGGATTCGCTGTCACTTGCTTCAAACGTAGAATTGCAGGACGCCGGATTTTCAGATATCTCAGCCGAAAAAATTGAGGTAAATGCTACCGCGCAACTTACTTCGGGAGATACCACTTTTTCAGCTGTCGCCCTGGTAGAAAATTTCAATGCCGGAAGTTTTGTGTTGGATAGCATTCGTGCCGCTGCCAATTATTTTATCGATTCGTTGCAAGTTGAAATGCAGGCAAATGGCAACGAATTTCAAACACAGCTGAAGTCCGAAATCGTACTTGGCGATGTAATAAAAATCGCACTTTTGGAATGGAGCCTGGATTTTAAAAACCAACACCTGCACTTGGCAGACGCACCTGCAGAAATCGAACTGGATTCGCTGGAATACAGGCTAAGTAATTTGAAAATGGTTTCCGCTGATTCCGACACAGCGCAGTATATAAAAGCTGGTGGCGTATTTTCGCAGTATGGCGACGAAGATTTTCAGTTTGAAGTTGCCAATATAAATATTGCCGGCTTGTTGGAGAGCTTAGGTTTGAACACCGAAATTTCCGGAAAAATTAACGCCGAAGCAAGACTTAAAGGAACAGCCTCGTCGCCTGAGTTAGATGGAAATTTGAGTATTGATAAGGCCCTGGTTTACGGCTATAAGTTTACCGATTTTGGCGGCGCGTTTAATCTACAAAACGACCGTTTGAATTTTGATGCTCAGATTGTTCCGCTCGATACCGGCCTGCTTGAAATTAATGCCAATATTCCATTGGAAGCCCGTTTTGATAGTATGAGCTTTTTGGTGGATTCGAATGCTACGATTAATGGCGGATTGACTGTGCAGCGTTTCCCCTTGTCGGCAATGCAATTTTTAGAGGAGGCCGAAAAGGTGGAAGGATTTTTAAATGGGCAGGTAAATGTGGGAGGTACATTAAAATCTCCCGAGCCCGATGGTAATCTGAGCCTGAACAATGCTGAGGTTTTAATACCAAAATATGGAATTGAGTACAAAAACATTGTGCTCGATCTCCATTTTTCGGAAGATGCTGCCCAGCTCGATTCGTTTTACATTAAAACCGATGATGGAAATCTGAAAGCCAGTGGTACCGTTGATTTTGGCTCTGCCATTTACAACGGTAAAATCAAACAGTCGGAAATAAATATTCATTTCAACGCATTTAACCCGGTTGATCATCGTCAGTTTAATATGGAATTATCGGGCGATGCGAGCTTAAAATCCGAGGGCGGGAAAATGGTTTTTGATGGCGACCTGGAAATTCCGGAGGCTAATATTTATTTGCCGGCAATTATGAATTTAACCGGGCAGTTTACCGAACCGGAATTACCACAACCGGTGTTAATGCGCGAAATAGAAAAATTGAAAGACACAACTGCTTCGTCAGTGGCAATAAACGATACAATTTCCACAAATGATACCCTCGATCTTAGTTCGCTTGCTAATTTAACCGGGCGACTTTCCGTTTCCATTCCGCAAAATACCTGGATAAAAAACAAAGATATGTTTGTGGAAATTTCCGGGAAGCTGGAAGTCATCAAAAACCCGGAATTCTTCGAGTTATTTGGTAATATTGATGTTGTACGCGGGCAGTACCAGGTGCTTGGCAAAACTTTCAAAATCGATGAGGGAAGTATCACTTTTCAGGGAGGAGAGGAAATGATGCCACGGCTGAATATTCAGGCTGTTTATGCTTTCCGAAATCCAGAAAAAGTGGAGCAGGAATTAACTGTTCGCGTGTCGGGAACTGCCAGTCAGCCGGAGATAAACTTTGCGCTCGATGGAAACCAGGTTAGTGAAGGAGATGCTCTTTCGTACATCTTGTTTGGTGTGTCGATGGACGAGCTAACCATTGAACAACAGGAGAACGTTTCGGGTGCAGGCCAAATTGCCGGTTCGGCCGCCATGTCGTTACTGTCGTCGCAATTAACCCAGCTGCTGGGTGAGAAGCTGGATGTGGATTACATTGAACTAAAAGGCGACGGCGATTTCGAAAATGCAACGGTTGTAGTTGGGAAATACATTACCAACGACCTGTTTGTGAGTTACGAGCAGCGTTTTGGCGAAACCGACGAAAAAGATATTTCGAAATACGAGGTAAAACTGGAGTACGAATTGTTCCGCTTTCTGTTTCTTCAGCTCAATAACTCGTCTACCGAAAGTGGTTTTGATGTGATTATCAAGTTGGATTCGAAGTAGTTTCATAAAACGAAAAACCCGGGAACAATTGCTCCCGGGTTTTGCTTAAACAAAGTCTTGAAACAATGTCTAAAAAGACTTAAAGAGTTTCAATATATAAAACCGAATTGATGATCTTGTTTTTCTTCTTTTATTCTTCCTCTGCAGTTAATACCGCATTTAATTTGGTTGTATTTTCTACGGTTATTTCAACACCTTCTTCACGCGAAGTGTTATAGCCTTCTTTTTCAAATTCAACATCGAATATTCCGGCCTCAATTCCAATTATTTTATAATCGCCGTTTTCTTCTGTAAACGAGGTGGTATAAAGCGTGTCGGCCGCATAAACCGAAACCTGCGCTCCTTCAATCGGGCTGTCCTCTTCATCGGTAACCGTACCTTTTAATATTCCTGTTGTTGATGGAGTGGTTGCTTTTATTACCGGTTTAAAAAGAAAACCCTTTATTCCGGCCGGCGTTTTTGTATTCCCCTGAACAACAAACGATTTACTTACGTCGAAGTCAAGCAGAATCTCTTCTGTTGATGTACTGTCGATGTCAATTGCCGGATTGATTTTTACTTTAATACCGCTTTGTGATCCACTCGGAATTTTTAAATCGAAAACCGTTGAGTCGGTCAGCATAACACTTGCCGAGTCAATGTACAAACGAATTTCATTGTATGTTCCGGCTTCAATAGCGGTGTCGGCCAAAATTGCTGAAACTCCATTCGTCAGATCAAGAAGATTAAACGATTGTTCCTCTTCAGATACCGTAATGAACGCATTTTCAAGCTGATCGTCGATTTCGTGAATCTCAATTTTGCTAATGCTAACATTGGCTTCCGCAACCAAATCGGTAGGGAACGGAGCATCGGTTAAGCGAATAACCAGTTCTCCCGATTTTACTACCGGGTCAGTAGGATCAGGACCAATTTCTTCGTGTACATATTCTTCCTGACACGCCGAAAAAACTACAATTACCACCGCAAATGCAGCAATAATTAAAGTTGTAAACCATGTTCTTTTCCTGTTCATAATATTTTGTTATTCAATTCTGTTGTCCGACTTTCGAAAATAAAACAGATGGTTTCCCATTTCTCCTACCTGAGTTTTTGTTTTTTTTTATATTCGTGTAACAGAAGTTGTAAAATTCCAGTGTAAATTATTGACAGTGAGCAAAAAGAAAAACCTTGAAAAAGTTTGTAAAGAAAAGGTCTTCAAAGACTTGTTCATGGCGTATTCGAAAGATTTACACGATTTCCTGTATTATAAATTTGGTGAAAATAGTGCCCCGCAAGACATTGTGCAGATCGCCTTTCAAAAACTTTGGGAGAATTGTGCCGATGTTTCGCCCGAAAAAGCAAAGTCGTATTTGTTTACCGTGGCCAATAACGAAATGCTGAATGCTATTTCGCGCAGAAAAACAGTGCTGAATTATCGTCAGCAAAAACCAAAGGAATATACGGTTGAGTCGCCCGAGTTTTTGCTGGAAGAAAAGGAATATAACGATCGTTTGCAAAAGGCAATCGGGGAATTAACGGAAGAGCAGCGGGTAACATTTTTGCTAAACCGCATTGAAGGGAAAAAGCACCAGGAAATTGCCGAGATGTTGGGAATTTCGCGCAAAGCAGTTGAAAAACGAATATATACGGCCTTGAGAATTTTGCAGGAGAAAGTGGAACTGCGAAAAATTTAGCAAAACTAAGGTAGGAAATTGGTATATTAATCTGTTTATTAATTGAAACAATGGATAAAAGCGATAAAATAAGGAAGTGGCTGAACGGCGAAGTGTCGGATTCGGAGCAGAAGGAATTTCAGGCTTCGGAGGAGTTTGCTGAATTGTCGCGGCTAATGAACGCTGTGGATAATTTTGCTGCCCCGCCTTACGATGCTGAAAAGGAATTCGAAAAGCTGGCCAAAACCACCATTGAAAATAAGCCGGTAATTTCGCTGTATCAAAAATTAAGCTCGGTAATCCGTATTGCTGCAGTCCTTGTTTTTGTTGTATTGGCCGGTTACTTTGTTTACGATCTCACCAGCCAATCTGCTAATAATAAAGCTTGGATAGCCGAGCAAACCGAGGTTTATCTTCCCGATTCTTCATTTGTTTTACTGAATGCCGATTCGAAGATCCGTTTTGCCGAGTCGGGTTGGGAAAACAAACGAAATGTGGAATTGCAGGGCGATGCATTTTTCCGCGTGAAAAAAGGATCGCAGTTTAATGTAAAAACCAAACAGGGAAAAGTTACCGTTTTAGGAACCGAGTTTGAAGTAAAAGACCGGACCGATTTTTACGAAGTTACCTGTTACAGTGGTTCGGTTAAAGTGCTTGCTAATGAGCATTCTGTTGTTTTAAAACCCAATGATGTATTTCGAATCATCGATAATAAAAACGAAAATTACACTATTGCGAATAAAACTGAGCCTGATTGGTTAAATGGCGAAAGCAGCTTTAAAAGTGTTCCGCTAAAATTTGTTGTTGATGAGTTGGAAAGACAATACCAGGTGTCGGTTTCGGCTAAAGATATCGACCTCGACCAGTTGTTTACCGGAAGTTTTTCGCATAAAAATCTTGAAATTGCTTTGGAGTCGATTACATTTCCTGTTAATTTGGATTACGAGATTAACGGAAATAAAATTGACCTGACGATTGAAAGCAACTAAAACCCTGCTTATCCTATATTTTCTGCTTGTTTTGGTGAGTATAAAGTCTTTTGCTCAACATTCGAAACAAGAACCACTTGATCAGTTTCTGCATCGTATGGAGGCGAAATATGATGTTGTATTTACTTATGCCGACGAAAATATTAGCGGCATTGCGGTGAATATCGTATCTGCTGATTTGTCGCTCGAAGCATGTTTAAAGGAACTGGAGAAGCAAACAGAATTGGTTTTCCGGCAGCTTAATAACAGGTATATTGCCATTCAAAATAAATCTGCTGAAATTTGGGTTTCGGGTCAAATTCGCGATGGAGGAACAAAGGAACTCCTCGAAGGTGCGTATGTTTATACTTCGGGCAGTTATGCTTTGAGCGATGCAAATGGTAAGTTTTCAATAAAAGTAAATCAGAAAAAGGATTCGGCAATTGTAATCCGACATACCGGGTACAAGCTTTATTATCTGGGAGAAGATGACTGGTTGGACGATGCATCAATTGTAGACCTGGCACCTGAACTGCATGAAATTGCAGAGGTGGTGATAAACTACATTGCCAAAGGTTTGGACAAACTGCCGGATGGATCGATACAAATGAATGTAAAAAACCTGGAAGCGTTACCCGGGCTGGCTGAACCCGATGTTTTGCATACGGTGCAGGTACTTCCCGGAATTCAAAGTATAAACGAAACGGTTGCCGAAATAAATACGCGGGGTGGAACAAACGACCAAAGCCTGGTTTTGTGGGATGGCGTGAAAATGTATCAAACAGGGCACTTTTTTGGTTTAATCTCGGCATTTAACTCGCACCTAATCAATCAAACACGGATTGTAAAAAATGGTGCCAACGCCTATTATGATGAAGGAATTTCGGGAATTATCGATATGAAACAGCAGGATTTGCTGTTAAACAAGCTGGAGGTAGAAACGGGGCTGAATATGGTGAGCGGAGATATTATTTTTAAAGCTCCGATAACAAAAAAGATATCTGTGATTGCCGGCTTTCGTCATTCGATAAACAACCTGTTTTTAACCCCAACTTATAAAAGTTATTACGAGCGCGCGTTTGAAGATACCGAGGTGTTGTTAAACCTGCAGAAAACAGATAAGTCGATCGATAAATTCCAGGACTTTTCGTTTTACGATATCAGCGGTAAACTGCTGTATGATGTAACTGAAAAGGATAAAATTCGGCTCAGTTTTTTGAAGATCGATAATAATATCGCATACGAAGAAAGTGGCCTTTCGGGAGCTGCCTTGCAAAGTCGAAAAAGTAGTCTCGGGCAATCGAGTTATCTGGCTAATCTCAATTCTTCTCACGATTGGAATGAGAATAATTCAACGGCGCTTTCTGCATACATGTCTCATTACCTGCTAGATGGTGACAATATATCGGATGTTGAAAATGAGACACATTTGCAGGAGAACGAAGTTACGGACTGGGGTGTAAAACTGGATTCGAAAAATACGATCAGTCCAAAATTTTTATTGCGAAGCGGCCTGCAGTTTAAGGAAGTCGGTATCAGGAATCTGGATAATATTCGCGATCCGGGTTACTTCCGCGATGCGAAAGATGTACTTCGGATACAAAGTTTGTATGCCGAGGCAGAAAGTAAAAAACGGCTGGGTAAATTGTATCTGCGTGCCGGATTGCGTGCCAATTATTATTCGAAATTCGAAAAGTTTACCTTCGATCCTTCGATTGTTTTAAATTACAAGTTGAATGAGGCCTTTTCGCTGGAACTTTTAACCGAGCGAAAAAGTCAGCACACTACGCAGCAGATCGATTATCAAACCGATTTTCTTGGTGTTGAAAAACGCCGCTGGGTGTTAGCCAACGAAAACAGTGTGCCACTTTTAACCAGCGAACAATTGTCATTTGGGGTGCTATACAACCGCAATAATCTTTTGATGTCGTTGGAGGGGTACAAGAAAAAAGTGGAGGGGATAATTACGCCGAGTCAGGGTTTTCAGAATCAATACCAATCGGTGCATGCCATTGGCGAGTATAATACCTACGGCGTTGAATTATTGGTGAATAAACGATTCGCCAATACCAACCTCTGGACGAATTGTACGCTGGCCAAAAACGATTATAATTTTCCGGATTTTAACCCATCCGTTTTTCCGAATAATTTCGATATCCGGCATTTGGTATCGTTAGGTGGGACTTATACATTTCGGCAATTTGAAATGTCGGGTGGATTTAACTACCGAACCGGGAAACCGTTTACAAAACCGGCTCAGAATAGGCTAAGTGAAAACAATGAAATTGTGTATGAAGATGCCAACGCTTCCCGTCTTGATGAATACATTCGTTTTGATGTTTCGGCCAAGTACAATTTTACCGTGAAAGCGGTGAATGGCGAGGTAGGTTTTTCGGTGTGGAATCTCTTCGATCGCGACAATATTATCAATGTTTACTACCTGGTAAACGAGAACAATGAGATTGAACAAATAACACAGCATGCCCTCGGAATTACTCCAAATTTCAATTTTCGGTTGCGATTTTGAAAACCAGAGATTAGCTAAGTTGTTTAAATACAGTAGGGTGGTGAATATTATTTCTGCTTTGTTTTTTGTTTAATTAAGATATTTCGGAGACCGGACAATTTCAGGATAACTATATTTGCGGCAAATTCGTAAGTATTGTTCCGGATAAAATAGAGAGAAAAAATGAATAAAATTGTATGCTTGTTATTGATGCTACTTTTTTCGTTTTCGCTCAAGGCACAAAATGATGGGGAGTTTCGTACGCTTTTGCAAGAACTTCAGCAGGCTAATGATGATGCCACCAGAACCGAGATTCTAATTGAACTTTCGAGACAAACCCGCTCACAAAACCTATCAGAAAGTTTGAGTTATGCGCAACAGGCGTTAACTACCTCTGAAGAAGTAGGTGATCCGCTTTTAACTGCACAGGCCCACAATAATATGGGGATAATTTTATATCACATTGGTGTTTACGACAGGTCTTTAGAGCATTTTCTTGAAAGCAAAAAAATATATGAAAATACCGGCGAGGATAACCTCCTGATTGGGCAAATCAATAACATTTGCGGAGTACATTTGCAATTAGAGGAGTACGACAAAGCCTGGAATTTATACCAGGAACTGTTTGAAAAACAGAACGAATTGCTGGCGCGGGGCGACTCTTCGAATCTGTCACAAATGCATGTTTTTTATAACAGCATGGGAATTATCAGTGAAAAGCGGGGAGAGCTGAAAAAGGCACAGTCGTTTTTTGAAATGGCGGTTGAGAATGCGTCGGAATATAATTACGAAAACCGGCTGGCTTCGATCTATAATTCGATGGCAGAAAATTATTTTCGCCTAAATCAGGAAGATGAAGCGCTGCAAACGCTGCAGCTAGCTGTAAAATATAGCCAGGAATTTGATGACATGATCGAATTGTCACGAGCAAACCGGCAAATCGCTCAGTATCTTTATGAGAAAAACAAGATAGAAGAGGCGCTGACAAAAGCCTTGCAAAGTCTGCAGGCCGCAGAAAAAACAAAGTCGTTTGTACTGGAAAGTGAAGCGTATTATTTGTTGTACGAGATTGAACAAAGCGCAGGAAACTTCTCCGATGCACTTGATTATTATAAAAATTATACCACCCGTCAGGATAGTATTTTTAACGAAAAAACTGTTCAGGAAATCACACGCCTGGAAATGACGCATGAGTTTGAAAAAGAGCAGGAACAGTACAAGAGCCAAAACGCGCGAATAAAACTGATTTATGGAGTAATAATCCTGGGACTGCTACTTGGTCTCATCATTTTTGTGTTGTATTTCAGGCTGAATAAAAGCAAAGACAAAGGTGCGTACTTGGCGATGAAAACACTGGAAAAAGATCTGGAATTACGCGAAAGAGAACTGGTAATGAAAGAACTTTATCTGGTGGAGAAAAACCAAATTCTGAAAAAGGTAATAAAGCAATTGTCGGATGTGAAGGGTAAAGCAAAGTCGGAAGTTAAAGCGATACTTGAAGATTCCACCAAGTCGTTAAAGGCAAGTTTGAACAGTTCGGTTTGGGAAGAATTTGAAACCAGGTACCAGCAGGTGCACGAAGGTTTTTATGAAAAAATACGCGAACGATTTCCAGAATTGTCGCCAACCGAAGAAAAATTATGTGCTTTATTAAGGCTCGGAATGTCGTCGAAAGAAATTGCCGAACTTACCCAACAAAGTGTAAAAAGTGTTGAAGTAGCCCGTTCGAGACTGCGAAAAAAGCTAAATCTTACCAATACCAATGTTAATTTAAGTACATTCCTTGCCAATTTGTAAACGAACTTCTTACCCCTGTTATCTTTTCCTTTTTTTTCCTCAAAATATAAGGCTACAATCCGCGTAAGTTCCACTTGTTTAGGTATTTGTAAATATGTGAGAATATTTTATGTCATCGCGATAATTTCGTATGAGTGGTATTGTTATGGTCGTTTTTTAGGTTGTAGTGCACAAGCTAAGGGGCATCTTATACAATAATATCTCCTGAGTTTGATATTTGTGTTCCATAAAATCTAAAAAATTCTAAAAATGCGAAATTGCTACATTTCTAAGAAAATTACTTTTCTTTTCCTGATGCTGTTTTTGGTATCGGGGAAATTGTTTGCACAAGAGCCGGATGCCAGTCCGGTAAAAGGCGTTATCCGGGTGAAATTAACCCAGGAGGCTGCGCTGCAAATGGAGGGGCACTCGGATGGTTCTCAGTTAAATCCACTTCAAACCTCTATTCACGGGTTTAACATCCTGAACAAAGAATACAACGCAACAAGCATGAAACCCGTTTTTCATGTTGCTGGAAAATTTGCTGAACGTCAACGCAAGTATGGTTTGCATTTGTGGTACGAGATCAATATCGACAGCACCACAAATTTAAACGATGCACTTTCGAAATACGGTGATCTGGAAGCGATTGAATCAGCCGAATCAAAGAACCACTATTTCAGTTTCTCTGATGGCGAAATGGTTGAAGCTTCTGCAACATCAGAAAGAACTTTAGATGAAAAACCCAACGACCCGCTGCTTTATGCACAGTGGCATTACGAAAATACAGGTCAAACCGGTGGTACTCCGGGTGCCGATATTAACCTGATAAAAGCATGGAAACTTGAAGCCGGAAATCCGGATGTGGTGGTTGCAGTTATCGATGGTGGTGTAGATTACCAGCACGAAGATCTGGCTGCTAATATGTGGACTAACGAAGACGAAATTCCTGGTAACGGAATTGATGACGATAACAATGGTTACATCGATGATTTTTATGGATGGAACTTTGTAATGGGTGTTCCAACCATTGTGCCACATGAACACGGCACGCACGTTGCCGGAACTATTGCTGCTGTAAACAACAATGGTAAAGGTGTGGCTGGTGTAGCTGGCGGAAGTGGCAACGGCGATGGTGTTCGCATTATGTCGTGCCAGGTGTTTAGTTCACTTCCCGGAGAAACGGATGAGTACGCCGGTGGTTTTGAAGAGGCTTTTATTTACGCCGCTGATAATGGTGCCACTATCTCGAATAACTCATGGGGTGGAGGTGCTCCAAGCCAGGTAATGCTGGATGCCATCAACTATTACATTGATAATGCTGGTATCGACGAAAACGGAAATTCAACAGGTCCGGTACAAGGTGGTGGACTGCCAATTTTTGCTGCAGGTAACTTCGCAAGCTACAGCGACTATATTGGTTTGCCACGTGCTGCTTATCCGTCTCAGTACGATCTTGGAATTTCGGTGGCCAACACCAATCACTACGATATGAAATCAACCTCGTCGTATTTTAGCGAGGTAGTAGATATTTCTGCCCCCGGCGACCAGATTTATTCAACTTTGCCGGGCAACCGCTACGGAGGTCCGCACTGGGGAGGAACTTCAATGGCATCGCCGCATGTTACAGGTGTAGCTGCACTTATTGCATCAAAATATGCATATCACATTACAACTGATGAAATCACAGAACGTTTGTTAAGCACGGCTAAAGACATTGAGGCTCTTAATCCATCGTTTGCCGGCTATTTGGGTAAAGGTCGTTTGGATGCCTACGCCGCATTGGTTGATGATCCCGGTACGGTTCCGGCAATTGAAGATTGGGGTTTTTACAGTATCGATGAAAACACCTTTCACATTGGTTGGATGCTGGTAAAAAACATTCAGGATATCACCATCACTGATTACGAAATTATGGTAGCAGCCGGCGAAATTACCGATACTACTTTCTTCAAATCAACTGCAACTGTTACTCCTTTTCATTCGGCAGCCAGATATTCATTCGACCAGTTTTATATCGAGAATCTGGAGCCGGGAACTACTTATACAATAGCTGTTCGCGCCAAAGACCGTTTTGGTAATGTTTCAGGTCTTTCTGAACTGTTTACGGCGACAACCTGGAAAGCTGCCGATGTGGAACTGCTTTCAAACGATACGTTGGAAGTAAATATCGACGTTCAGGAAAGTACATTGGGCTACGACAGTTATTCGTTTCAGAATAAAGGTGAGGCTTACTCGCGTTACGATTGGTTAGTAAAAGGTTACGAAACATTGGAGCTAAAATCGGCCGAGACTTTGCCTTCGACATACGGATTCCGTTTGGCCATGCAAGAATTAAGCGATGGTGGCGAAATTAGTATTGGAATGTATGCCAGCCCTAGCTGGAACGAAGAAACGCCAAGCTATAGTTTCACCGACTCGGTAAATCACGAAGATCTAAGCACGCCAGATGTAATGGTTGGCCCCGGAACATTGAGTTATGCGCAGGAAACTACATTTGAAAGCTGGATGTATGCCAACAAATTTGTGGCCGATCATGATATGACTTTGTCTCATATGGGAGCATACATTGCAACAGAAATGTATGATGGATCAGAATTCGGTTTTTCTATTCATGTTGGAGGTGAAGATTACCCTGCAGGCGAACCGGTGGCTTCAACCGGAAGCTACATAAGTGGTTACCGCGACGGTGGCTGGTATTACACTACACTTTCGCGAAATGTTTCGGTGAATGCAGGAGATATTTTCTGGGTAACCGTAACAGCACCGCGAGGAATTTACTTGCCAATCGGGGCTAAAAATGCAACAGAATCGAGCTATCTGCGTAAAGACAAAAGTTTTGCCCGTGTAGCTCCTGAACAAAACTACATGACCGATATAGGTTCGGTTTTTGGCAAGTACCTGATGATTCGTGCATACGAGTCGGTGCGCAACAGCAGTTTGGTACGATTTACTCCTAAAAACGGCGATATTCAACCCGATTCAGTTCAGAAGGTTGACATTGAAGTAAACGGAAATTATTTCGATAACGGTACTCACCTTGTTGAACTGGTAATGAAACACGACGATCCTAAAAAAGGAGCACTATCGAAATTTGTAAAAGTAAATATTAGTGGGCAGCAGCCTAAGTTGGAGACCAACCTGAGTTCGGTTGATTTTGGTACTCAGTTTTTCGGAACTACCGAAAGTATTGAGCTGGAGCTGATGAATAAAGGTAAAGGAAATCTGAAAAACATTAACCTTAGCGGGCTGAACAGCGACTACGTTACTGTTTATCCAACGTCAATTCCTGAATTGAAAGCCGGGCACAAAACTGTTGTTACTTTAACAACCAAAAAACAAACTGCCGCGGCTAATTATCAGGGCGCATTATCCATTACCAGCGACGATGGTCAGTTACAGATTCCGGTACTGGCAAACTTTATTGAAGGCCCGGTTTTCGAAGCTCCTGCATCGATGGAATGGTTAGGCGAAAACGCCCGACTGTCAGGCGATATTATCGATACCACCATTGTTATTCGCAACGTTGGAACATATCCTGCAAATTTCAGTATTTCAGCTTACAGTTACATTCAGAATATTTCTCCCGAAAACGGAGTTATCCTTGCCAACGATAGTGTGATCATTCATCTTACTGTTGATTTAACCGACCGTTCGGCGTCGAACTCATCGAATACAACAATGACTGTTAATTACGATGGAAATCAACGTTTGAGTATTCCTTTCAAAGTTGAAATTCTGGGCGATCCGGAGATCACAGTCGACACCAATTCGCTTGAGTTTGGAAGTTTTGTAGCGGGCAGTGGAATTACTGCGGCAAGAACATTTACAGTGACCAACACCGGAACAGCAAGCGCTTATTACACACTCGACAAACCGTCTGCACCATTTTCAAACAGCGATTATGTTAGTGCATATTCATCAATATCTGCCGGAAGCAGCAAAACATTTACGGTTGACTTTGCTCCGCAGACTGTTGGAACATTCACCGATCAAATTGTTTTCAATCTGCTAACAGAGCGCAGTGGTGCGGTAGTTGAATCGTATGTTGTTAGCCTAAACGGAACAGGAGATACTTCTCCTGAAGCCAGTTACAATTTCGCAGGTGATTTTAGCAAAGACACACTGGCTTATGGCGATAATTTGGGTAAATCGGCCAATATCACCATTAGTAATAACGGATCGGAGAAAGACCTGAACTGGTCAGTTTCAGCTCCGGGATTTATTACCATCGACGGTAAAAAAGCAGAAGCCGATGGTTTTGATAATGGATATGGCTACTCGTACAATTACGCCGATTACGAATGGATCGAAATTTCGGAGACCGGAACTTCTTTGGCCGATTATTTTGCAAATTCAAGTCAGCGTTCGGTTACCTTCAGTTTCGATGGATTCGAATTCCCTTATTTCGGTGATGAATACACATCGCTTACTATTGCTCGTAACGGATGGTTTAGTTTCGATCCTGCACCGGGATCGTATTTTGGAAGCTCTTCGCACGATCTTCCAAACAGCTCAACTGGCACAAGCTATGCAAATGCTGTAGTTGCTCCGTTTTGGGTGAGCAGCGGGGCCCTTTTAGGCGACGATTCTGATCTGTTGATCTATGAAACCGAAGAATATGTTGTGCTTCAGTGGAACCACACTGGTTACTACTATCGCGGTTATGGTGGCGATTTCACTTTCCAGGCTGTTCTGTATCCTAATGGCGATTTCAAATTCCAGTACAAAGCGATGGAAACTACCGGAGAAAACTACCTGCCGTATTACCGTGTAGGATTTGAAGGTCCGCTTGGAATTTACGGTTTAACAGAGAACGAAGATTACAGATACGGGCATGCGGCCTACGAGGGAAAAGCAATAATGATTCAGCCGCCACTTTCTGGTACTCTTGCCGCTGGCGAATCGAAAAATATTCAATTGCAATACACATCTGAAGGTTTAGAGGTTGGCGATTACACCGGAAAAGTAAATGTGTTGACGAACGACGTTAATAATTCAACTAAAGTTATTGATGTGGCACTTTCAGTCACCGGCGAATCAAATGTTTCGATCAACCGCGAAGAACTTGTTTTTGATGACGTAACATATTTACCTGCAAATCCGCTAACCGGAACAGAAACACTCTTGTTGGTCAACAACGGAAGCAAACCTGCAAAACTGACTTCAGTAGAAATTACAGGTGCAAATCCTGAGGTTTTCTCTACTGACTTGACAGTGAATTCTGAAGTTCCTGCTTTCGATACTGTTGCTTTCGAGGTCGTTTTCACTGCTGAAAATGCAGCAGCCAACACGGCTGATCTGATCCTGACTTTTGATGATGGCACTGAGCTAAACGTTACCCTATCAGGAGACGCAGTTCTTCCTCCGGTATTCGCGTACGATCTGTTGGAGACACTCGATAACGATACCATGAAACTGGTTGTTAACGAGAACGAGCAGAACAATTTCCGTATTCAGTTGGCTAACCAGGGAACTGAAAGTGCATTGAATTACTCTATTACAATGGGAATTCTGCGTCAGGGATGGGGAACCAACGGAATTAGCGAAGCAAGCGAAACCTGCGAAGTATTTGCTGATTCGTTGAACTACGATATACCGGGCGAGCCAATGGGATTGTACGGCAATGGAGGAGAAGCTAAAGTTAGCACAGCCACTTTGTTTACAGTAACACAACCTGAAGGATTCACGCTAACACATATCCGTGATTACTTCAAACGTGGCGAAACAACTGCTCCATACGTGATCCGAATTCTGAAAGGAAACGATCTGAGTACTGCAGAAACAATCTACTCGGAAGAGTATTTTACCGACAAAACTGAGTTTGGCTTGTATACTATTCCGCTTTCTCAATCATTCTACTTCGAGCAGGGAAGCCAGTTTTTTGTGGTAATCGATTTCCCAATGGAAATGCAATCGCTGTTTGGATTCGATTTCAACTCACCAAGTACCGAAGGAAAATACTGGATATCATACGACGGATCGACAACATGGGAAGAGCTGCCTTTTACTTATACCTACAAAACACACGCGCTTTCTTCGCATCCGGGACAATGGCTTACTATTGACCCACGAACTGGAGCTATCGAAGCCGGCGCTACTCAAAATGTTGACATCACAGTGGATGCTTCATTGTTCGAAGCCCGTTCGTACCAAGCACGAATGAGTATTACGCACAACGATCCAACGCAGAAAAATCTAAACGTTCCAGTATTGTTGAGAATTAACTCTGCGCCGGTAATGGAGTTGCCGGATACACTAACACTTACCGAAGGTGAAGTTAAAGTGTTGGAAATTCCAGTTACTGATCCTGAAGGAGATGCAGTTGTTTCGGTAGAAGAAACTGCGGCGGTTGCATTTGCCGCAAGCAATTTTGCAAATGGAATCCTGACAGTAACTTTATCGCCTGATTATTCTGCCTCAGGAACATATACACTGGCATACAAAGTTGCTGATGAGTATGGTGCGGCCAAAGAATATACTTGCGAAGTAACGGTTGAAAATACTAACCGTGCGCCAGAGGTCGTAACCGATTTGAGCGACCAAACGCTCCACATTAATTACGATTACCGTTTTAATTTTGGAGAGTTGTTTGCCGATCCTGATGGTGATTTGTTAACCTATTCGATTACCACTGAAGTTGATGGTGTTGTTGAAATTTTCACCATGAATTCAGAAGCCATTATCGTTCCGTTAGGAAAACACATGGAGACGATGTTGCACATTATAGCAACAGATATTTATGGTGAAACTGCCGAAACAAACTTCATGGTTTCAACCAAACCCGGAAAGCAAACCTGGGTACCAAATGTTTGGAATCCGAACGCAATGGTGATCGAGGCCGGAACTCTGTACGAAGAAGTATTTGGTGTTACTATTACAAAATCGGCAGAAGTTGTGGAGAGTTACATTGCTGAAGGACCAGACTTTGTATCGGCAAGATTAAATGGCAAAGATATCGTACTCGAGATGGATCCTGATCAGTATGTTGAAGGCGAATATTACATCAGCCTAGCAACTAAAGATGCTGATAACAACACGATTTATCACGAGGTTAAAGTTGATGTCTTAAAATCGGGTAATACAGTAACTGATATCGACGATTTGAATGATAAACCTGAAATAAATGTTTATCCGAATCCGGCAACTGAATTTATCCGCATCAGTGGATTGAATAGCAATAGCAAGCAAACAGTGCGTATTTTCAATAGTCAGGGAGCTGTTGTTTACAGCGAACAATTGAACGCATTGAATAACGACATTTTCGAATACAACGTTTCTGAGTTGAACTCAGGAACCTATCATATTCAAATTATTACAGACATTGATGTTGTGAGTAAAACCTTCGTTAAATTGTAACAGGTTAGTTTTTAAGTTTGTTAAAGCCGTCGGAGTTATCCGGCGGCTTTTTTTGTTTTTAATTTCCTGAGTCTTTTTCCTTTGAGGTATCGAAAAACAGACCAGAATCCTTTTGAGTTTGGGAAATCATTTAATCTCTTAATTCAAAAAGGATATCAATAATTTCAACCGAAGGCGGTTCAATCACTTTATAAGCTTTCCCGATGGTTTGGGCTAATTCTGATTGCCGAAATTCGTTCAATGATTCATGCGAATCCCAAATGTAAACCCCACCAAATTCGCCGGGAGCCTCCAATTTTACGTAGTACTTTTGAACGATGCCGGGGATGGCTTTAAATTGAGGTGCTCTGTCGTGAGCTACCTGTAGCAATTCTTCTTCGGTTAAAGTTGTTTTTAACCGAACAAATTGCATTACTGTTCCTTTCTTTTTGTCATTCATAGCTTTTGTTTTATTTGTTCCGATGGTGTTTTTCCCAAAACGGCAGGCTGTAACAGCATCTGTTTGTTAGTATAAATTCAACAATTGGATTCCAGTGTTGGTTTATGGGGATCATCTGGACAGTGTTAGTATTATGTGAATGTAAGTATTGTTATTACCAACTTTTTTCTAAATTCACTCGTAATAAAAAGCAATTATACCAAAAGCGCTACCAGTCATGAAACACACATTTATTATCCTGTTACTAGCTGTTTTGTTTTCGTGTTCTTCTACCGGAAAATTAACCGATGAAGTGTTTAATTACACTTTAATCGGGAAAAGTGAAATGGAAATTTATACCCGGTTGGGAAAGCCTGAAAGAGTAGTTCCCATTGCCGATGGTGGTAAAGAATTGATTTACGAATTTTACGGGAGGGATGTAACTTTGGTGCCCAATAAATCTCCTGTTGTTATTAATTCGCCCGGTGCACAATCTAATTTCCGTTCGCCGAACTGGGACAACTCGAATCTTACAACGTCGCCCGAATACACCGCCTACAATCGAAATGTAACTTACCTGAAAGTAATGTTCGATAAAACAGGCAAGAGTTACCGTTTTGAACAAAACTTGTCGCGCGAGCAGCAGGAAATGTTTTATGAAAGTTTTAAACGATACATGCCAGACGAGGAGCAATCCCAAAGAAAATAAGTATCAATAGGTAGTGGGATCTTTCTCATTTCGTTGTAAGCCGTTTTTATCAATTTTATTCTCCTATTCGCGCCATTATTCAAAATTATTCACATGGTTTTTAAACTTTTTAAATGAACTAACGTTTAAAAAGAGTATATTTAAATGCACATAAGATTGATATGAATTTAGTGTGTCAAATGAATTGTTGATTCGATTTAGAATTATAAAACCATATAAATTAACGATTATGGCATGTGTAAATGGCGTGAAGCCACTGAAAAAAAAGAAGAAAACAGAAAATCTAGTTGAAAATTTAAAAACGGAGGAAAAACCAATGAGTGCAACTATGGTAAGGCAGTTAATGCCGGAATTTGAAATGGAAGCGTACGATGCAAAAACCGGTCATTTCAAATCAGTAAAAAGTGAAGATTATAAGGACAAATGGACAGTGGTATGTTTCTATCCTGCCGATTTTACCTTTGTGTGTCCAACCGAAATTGCGGCAATGAATGCGCATTACGATGAATTTCAGGAACTGGGAGTAGAGCTCTTGCCGGTGTCTGTCGACTCAAAATTCTCTCACAAAAGATTTGTAGAAACAGAACCGATTCTGAAAGGTTTGAAACTTACAATTGGAGCCGACACTACTCAGGAAGTTAGTCGTGCATTTGGTGTTTTAATTGAAGAAGAAGGAGTTGCTCTTCGAGGACGTTTCCTGTTCAATCCTGATGGTGTTTGTGTGGCACAGGAAGTTCAGGCTGATTCTGTTGGTAGAAATGTAATTGAGTTTATCAGACAAATTAAGGCCTGGCAGCATGCGAGTAAAACCGGCGAAGTATGTCCGGCAGGATGGAGACCGGGTAAGAAAACACTTCCGGTGAATACCGATGTAGAAAAAATGACAGGTAAAGTAGGAGACTACATTACGCTGGAGGAAATACTGAGTTAAACAATAAAAGGAGTTTATGGAATTAAGGTGCTGTGAAATTTTTCATATCACCTTTTTTCATTTCAGGACCTATGTGAAACAGAGTTATTCCCTGATTTTATCGGCCACATGCCAAAGGTCAAAATCGCCGTAATGTTCCAGCGAATTTCCACAGTGAACGATAATAATCTCCTTATCGGGAATCACATAAATATTTTGTCCCAGATTGCCGGAAGCCATAAACTGAAAAGTTGAATCGCAATTGGCTTGTCCCCACCACTGGTAAGTGTAATACACATGTTTGCAATTATCGCCGCCAAACCAATCGGGGTAAATGTCACGAGGGATATCTTTCTTTTCTCGCGTAGACGTCAGCACCCAGTCTTCAGAAATCACCTGTTTGCCGTTCCAGTTACCGTTATTTAAGAAAAGCCTGCCAAAGCGAGCATAATCAATAGCCCGCGCAATCAATCGGCTGGGCATGTATTCAAAGCCCGATCGTTTACTGTCGATGGAAAACAGCGCATCGTACGCCATAATCTCCGACCACAGTTTTTCTTCCAGGTATTCCGAAACGGTTTTGTTTGTAGCCCGTTCAACAATCAATCCCAGATAGCTGGTGTTGTAATTATTGTACTGAAACGATTTCCCGGGTTCTCTGTCAATTTCTACCTTTTTTAGTAATAGCTTGCGAACATTTGGATGATAATATCCGACAGCTTCGGCGTGCCACGGAAGGTGAATGTATGTGCCCGGAATATAACCGGTAAAATACTTTAATCCCGATCGCATTTCAAGCAGATTTTTAATCGTTATTTTTTCAAAATCAGAATCGCGTTCTTTGAGCTCGGGAATGTATTTGGTCATCGGATCGTCAATGCTGGCAATCAATCCATCGTCAATTGCCGCACCAATTAAAAACGAGATAAACGACTTGGCCATCGATTGCGAATGAAAATAAGATTCGCGCGAAAAGCCGTTGAAATATTTTTCATACAGAATGGTGTCTTTACGAATGAAAATCAGTGCTGTGGTTTGTGATTTTTCTGCCCACTCATCAAACGAGCTAAAGCCCGATTGGTCAACTCTGTCTTGAAATAAGTTTTCCACAAAATCTTCATCAGGTGCTTTTGCAAACTTAAAAGTGTCGGTTGAGCCTTCGATTTTCCTGTTTTCGAATTTTTGGTAGTCGTAAACATCGGCCACATTCATTGTCGCTAAGCGATAAACATAAGTTGGCGAATATTTTATGCACAAAACAAGCAGGAAACCTACAATTAGCACAACAGGCGTAAGGAGGATAATTTTTAATGCTTTTAAAAGGGTCTTCATCGTTTTATTTTATATCTGAAATAGGTAACGTTTTTCGTTTTTAATTACAGTTTTTTTGTGAATGAAAAATTAGCCGGTGGTTCCCATCGCGTTGGCAATGGCATTTACCGAAAGCAACAATTGGTTGAGGATATCTTTGTTCTCGTCGGCATCGGCATCTTGTAGTTCACGCCATTTGTTAATGTAATGCACCTGGTAATTGTGCAGCGTAATAAGCGCTTCGGCACGTAATTGCGTGGAGAAATAATGACTTTTACGCCGTTCTTTCATAGGGCGTCCCAGCAATTCATTCATAATTTGCTGCGTTTTTTCAAACTCTTTCAGCAAGAGATTTAAAACCTCGGAACGTGTCTCAGTATTTTTTACCAGGCCACCGTAAAGCTGCATAATGTCTTTGTCGGTACTGGCCAAACTGGTGTCGACATTAGTTAAAACATATCGTATAAACTGGTTTTTAGGAATCAGTTTTTTTAGTTTATCGTATTTGTCGGGGCATTCTTTTTTCATTTTTTCGAGCGTCGATCCAACGCCGTACCAGCTGGTAATGTGGTAGCGCGATTGTCCCCAACTAAATACCCACGGAATTGCCCGGAGGTCGGAGAAACTTCTTTTGCCGGTACGTCGTGCCGGACGCGAACCAATTTTGCTGTGCTCAATCACATCGATTGGTGTGGCCTCCTGGTAAAAATCAAGGAAATGTGGATTTTGAAGCAGTTCGGTGTAAGTATTGAAACTTTCCTGCCCCATAAATTCCATAATTTCGGCGATATCGTCGCCATCTTCTTCGGGCGTTTTGTGCAGCAGCGTGTTTAGCGCATTCCCCGACATCATTAACTCGAGGTTGTAAACGGCATTAATTTTATTGGCAAATTTCTTTTCAATGCTCTCGCCTTGCTCGGTAATTTTAAAGTTGCCCGAAAGTGTGCCGTGTGGCAGCGAACGCAAAAACCAGTGAATTGGACCGGCACCGCGACTTATAGAACCACCTTTTCCGTGGAAAAACTTAATATCGATGCCGTATTTTCTGCCCACTTCAGTAATCTCTTTTTGAGCCTTGTACAAAAACCACGCACTGGCCAGAATTCCTCCGTCTTTGTTGCTGTCGCTGTAACCGATCATAATCTCCTGTGTTTTTACAGGAAGGTTTTGCGCCTTACGTTGGTATTCCAAGCTGTTCTGTACCTCCGGATAACTAAAATATTCCTCTAAAATAGCCGGACTGTCGATCAAATCCTGAATGGTTTCGAAAAGGGGAACAACATGCAGTTTAATGATCATCGTTTCCTGAAAAAGCGTAAGACCGGCTTCGCGTGCAAGAATGTAAACCGTCAGTAAATCACTCGCACTTTGGGTCATGCTAATAATTAGCGAACCGATGGAGTAGTGCGCATATTTCGAGATATGATTGTTGAGTAACTGGAAACATTCGATCGTGTTTTTCGATTCGGTATCCAGCTGGCTGTAATCGTGGGTAAACGGCCGCGCCGAGTGCAGTTCCTTTTCCAGAAATGCCTTTTTAGATTCTTCTGTCCATTCGGTATCTTTTACGTTAAATGGATCAGATTTTTGAACCAGTTGTTGCAGCGCCAAATGGTAATAGCGACTGTTCTGCCTGATGTCGAGTTCGGCAAGATGAAACCCAAAGGTTTTGATAAAAAAGATGGACCGGTTAACCGACTGGTTGGCGATGTCGTTATAATTGGCCTCTAGTAAGGCGCTTTTTAGCAGCTCCAGATCTTCGATCAATTGTTTTGAGTTGTCGTAGGTGCCTTTAGCATCATCCAATTCAAACGACTGTTTCTGCCCGATATTTAGTGGCAGTTTATTAATAAAAAGCTGCACAATAAGTTTAAACGCTTCGTTTTTCGATGCCGAAATAATCGATTTCGTTTTGTTACCCGTTTCGGCCACCAGTTCTTTAAAACGGTTAACCATAAACTCCGGAAGTTCCGATATTTCGAAATAAAAACTCAGGTCGTCTGCCAGTCTGTTCAGCTCATTTTTAACTGTGATAAACGCGTTTAAGCGAAGTTTATGCAATGCTTTTTTAGTTACTTCGGCAGTAACAAGCGGATGTCCGTCGCGGTCGCCACCAATCCAGGTGCCAAATTTTAATCGCGGAAAATTGTTGTTATTGATTAGTGCGGTGGAATCGAAACCTGAAAATTCCCAGGCCTGAACAAGCCGGCGGTTTAACAGGGGAACCACTTCTGGGAACACATTTACAAAATAGTGAATGGCATTATCCAGTTCGTTTTCCACTGTTGGTTTTTCCATGTAAAACTCGTCGATGTGCCAAATTGATGAAATGACACGTTTCATTTCTTCGCGGTTTTCCTGCAATTCGTACGAGTTGTACATCGAGTTTTCTCGCTTAACCAAAAGCAGGTAGAGCTCGCGGTATTTTTTCAGAATTACCGGACGTTTGGCCTCGGTGGGGTGCGCAGTTAAAACCGGCTGTATGGAAATATTGTCAAGCGATTCGAGAATTTTATCCTCTGCAATTCCTTTTTCTTTTAACAGATTTATGCTGTTAGCCCACAATCCGTTTGTTGCAAGCAGCGAATTGCCTTCTTCCGTTTTTCGGCGTTGTTGCACCGCTCCGTTTGTTTCGGCCAGGTTTAACAGCTGAAAACAAACCGAATACATATTAAAATGCTTTTGCGAAAAATGTCCGGCATTCTGTGTGTTTTCGTCACCGATCCATGGCATGACGGCAGCCACTTCTTCCTCGCCATTTTCAATGAGTACTTCGCGGAAACAGGTTAAAAGAAATTTGAGATCAGAATAAGGTTTTCCAAGTTCCTGGATCAAAATCTGCAGATTCGACATCGTGCTATAGTTTTTATTTATAAACCATAACAATTTAAACGAAAAAAGTTTCTCATCATAATTTTTTTGCGACCAAAAAAGTTGGTGTAATTTAATTTGTAGAGCTGTCAATTATTTGAAATTGAGTGTGATGTGATTGGGTAGATTGCACTTGGGGGATAGAGACAAGGAGTTGAAAGACTTTGGACTAAAACGAGATAATGACTTGCAGCAAAATCGATTTTGCTACAGATGAAAAGGAATTTAGGGAAAGCAAACAGCTGCCGTACTTTCTTCAACGAATTTTTAGGCAGGAACGGCACACATTCGCAGTGCTTCAGCGTTTAAAAAGGCATGTGCCTGACCGTACGATTGCAGGTTGCGATTTGTGGTGAAGATATTGATCTTCAGGTTCGGATGATCAACCTCTTCCGAAAACACCTGTAATCTCCTTGGTGCGTTTTGCGCCGGAATTATTTCGCCGGTTTCGTAGTTGTACGAAAAATCGCCATGTTCGGCAAAGACAAACTCTATGCCCGATTGCCCGATAGCTAAATCGTAAAAACGTGAAAAAACAATGTAAATTCTTCCGTTGGGCATTCCGTAGTAATGCGCAGGAAAAGCAGTTGGTAGGTATGATGCAGGGGTTTTGTGAATGATTTTTGCCAGTGCTTCCATATCGTTTCAATTTAAAATGTTATCAATAAGCGATAGAACCAACTGATATTGATACCGACTTCTGCGTGTCGTAACACTAATAAATTATCAAAGCTCCACTTTGGGTGGTGCCTGATAGTTTGCCTATATAAAAATGTTAATACGTCCTTCTACATATATATTCCTTAAATCGCTAAAAGGTAATCCCTCAATGGTTTCCTTTCATGCGATTTAAGGTTTTTGGTGATTCAATTGGGCAATTAGCGGATGATGCCTCCGAAAAATACTGAATTGGAGAATAGTTTATTGGTGCCCAGCCATGTTCCTCTAAAACTCATATCATCGAGATAACTGATCAGTTTACCTCTTCCAATATTTTGAACTGAAACTATCGGGGCTCCTTTGAGGCGGTTTATGTTGTCGTCCGAAACCCATCCGCTTAGGTACGGTTGTTCGCTGAATTTTACCGGTTCAGCATATTTCTTTTCCAGCGAATTGGCAACTGTAATGTCGTTTTTGAAAATGGCCAGTTTATCATCAGAATAGCCGTAACAAAGTGGGTGTGTGATGTCTATTTCTGATTCGAAAATTGCACCGCTGATGTAGTTCAGGCTACGTTCTTTACTTCGCTCGGCATAGGTGAGGTAGCGTGTTGTGTCGGATGCTACCGGTTTTTTGAAAGTGATGTTGCCAAATTCATTTTTAGCGGCCCAAACGGCTGCATCTTTACAAACAATCAGGTTGCCACCGTTTTTTACCCAGGTTTTCAGTTTGTTTATGTCGTTTGAGTTCCATTCTCTTAGCGATCCTGTCAATATAATGTTGTTGTATGGTGCCAGATTAATACTGCTTCTTTTGTCCATATCTGCTAATGTGATTGGAATATGATAGCGTTGATCGAACAGGTGCCAAATTTCGCCGGACTCACTGGAGCTGGCGCTGCCGCCTACAAACATCAGCATGTTGGGTTTTGTAAGGTGAGCAAAACTACCACTACCCATGTCAATTCCAGTGGGTGAAAGCCCGGTTGAAAGTGCATAAAAATCAATTCCTGTTGACGTGGCAATTTGCTGAATAAAGCGGTAAAGTGCATCCGGTGATAAGCGCTGGCCGCTGGCAGGAATAAATATCGTTCCATAACTGAAATCTTCATTGGAACCATCAAGTTCAAACGAGAATTTTTCGGTAGCTACTTTGGTAATTAGACCTGCCGTTTGTAATTTGTAAAGTACTTCCGGAACATTGTATTCATTCCATCTGAAAATGTATCCCACTCCGCTTTTCGCTCCAATAACTTTTCCGGTAAGTTTTTGGGCTTCAACCGGCTCTTCACTGGCTGAAACACTTTTTAGCGATTGCAGACCGGCAACCGGAATATCATAAGCATGTGTAAATGTCCATGTTGATACATCATAAAAGGTTGTGTCGGTGAAACTGTGAATGTCTTCAAATATCGATTCAATAAGCCTTACCTGTTTTTGTTTTGTTGGCACAATATAACTGGTGCCGGCCTTAAATGTAATTTCGTCAGCCGTTAAATCACTGGTGTTTTTATACACTTCAATTTGGTGTTGATTCAGGAAATCGATAAACATCTGGGTTTTAACCTTGTCGTATTCGCTGCCAAAAACATAAGCTTTTGTCGGGTAGTTATCGGCCACTTCAAAGGCCGACTGATAAAATTCTTTTTGCATCTGAAGCAGTTTGTCGTGCATAGATACAGCTGCTTCCAAAGTAGACAAAGTTGTGGTGAATTGGTTTCTGATACCAAAAGCCAGTTTTCTCAATCCATTGTCTGTTTGGCGAACGCGGCCTTGAAACCGGGCTTGTTCGAACAAAATACCAATGCTGGCATTAACATCCGGGTACGATGAGCCTTTTCCATAATAGTAGTCGTCATACTGTTCTTCAGAAAAATAGGTAGAACCGATGGCATCTAGAAATTTAGCATGATATTGTGCTATTTCATGTGTAAGCTCGTAGTTTCTTTCCGGTGTTAAAGGATTGTTCCGACTGGGAACTCCCGGCTGAAAAAAGAAAGTAGAGTTAGGACCCATTTCGTGATGATCGGTAACAATATTCGGTTTCCACTCGTGAAACTTTTCCACCCGCCCTTTACTTTCAGGATGTACCAACAGTAAATAATCGCGGTTTATATCGAACCAGTAATGGTTGGTTCTTCCTCCGGGCCAAACTTCGCTAAACTGGCGCGAATTGTTATCGCCGTTAGCCGCATAGCTTTGATGCATGTTTGCCCATGTGCTGTGCCGGTTAAAACCATCCGGATTTAAACACGGATCAACAATAACAATTGTTTTATCGAGCAGCTCGTCGATTTTGGCACCTTCTGCTGCAGCAAGATAATAAGCTGAGAGCACTGAAGAGTTTGTGGCACTCGATTCGTTTCCGTGAACTCCATAACCGAGATTTACCACAACTGGCACTCCTTCCATTGAAATTTCTTTATCCGGATCGGAATAATCATTGTGAAGTCGTTTTAATTCATCTAGCTTACTGTGGTTTTGTTCAGAAGTAAATACCAAATGAACAAGCGGCCTGTTCTCCCATGATCGGGCATACTCATACATAATAGCGCGATTGGAACTTCGCGCAATTTCTTTCATGTAATACAAAACCTGATCGTGTGTAAGGTTCCATTCTCCAACTTCTTGCCCGAAAAACTCTTCAGGTGTTGGGATTTCGGTATTATAACTAACGTCGTCAGGTAAAAAGTACGACAGTTTTTCCTGTGCTTGTGAAAAAATTACAAAAAATAAAATTGAAAGAGTTGTAATAGATCGCTTCATTTTAATACTATTGTTAAATATAAAGAAGGGTAATTGGTTTATTGGTTTCGAAAGATTGAAAAAAAATCAGACATTTTCAAACAAAAATGCTAACAAAAGTCATGCTTGGCTAAAAGAGTGTTATTGTTTGTTGTGTTTGTTTAACAATTTGTTTTAAATTGTGTCGAAATTAAACCTGCGAATAAAATCAAAGTCAAACAATTTCTAAACCAAGGTTCAAAAAATTGAAAAAATCTTTTATTAATTATATGCTCCTGTTTTTATCTCTTTTGTTGGGGAGTAATACTGTTTTGTATGCCCAGCAAATTGAAGAGGTGAAAATAAGCGGTTCATACCAGAATCAGCTGCTTGAGCAATTTTTGAATGACTTGGAGACCAATTATAACTTACGGGTTTATTACAAAGACTCCTGGATTGAAAATTATACTATCTCCAATCAATTTGAAGACACTCCTTTATTACAGGCGCTAAATAATGTATTTTATGATTCGGAACTGACCTATGATTTCTTTCAGAATGACGGAATTGTGGTTTTCAGAAGGTCGGCAGATACGCGATCGAAGTTTGATGATTACAGTCAGACATTGGTGGTTGGCGACCCGATGAATTTAGGACGATGCAAAACAGCAAAACTAAAGGGGCGGGTGCTCGATGGAAAAGACGGATCACCGCTGGTTGGTGCCGTGGTTTATTCAAATAAACTTCAAAAGGGTACCACATCCGATGCGAGCGGAAATTTCGAAATGGATCTGCCTACCGGCGATTTAAAATTAACGATCACCTATATAGGTTTTGAAGGATCTACAATTGACATCCGAATGATTGAAGATGGTGCTGCAGATTTTCGTCTGTTTGAAGAATCGCACAACATTGATGAGGTTACCATTTTGGGATCGGACGCCGATGTGCCGCGTGCGCAGATGAGTATGGTGCAAATGAGCGGAAAAGAAATTCAACAATTGCCTGCGTTAATGGGTGAGGTTGATGTGTTAAAAGGACTAACAATTTTGGCGGGTGTACAAACCGTTAGCGAGTTGTCGTCGGGTTTTAATGTGCGTGGTGGAAACACTGACCAAAACCTTATTCTGGTAAATGGTAGCCCGGTATTTAATTCATCGCACCTTTTTGGTTTTATGTCGCTCATTAATCCCGATGTTGTGGAGAATGTGCGACTTTTTAAAGGTGGAATGCCGGCACGTTATGGTGAGCGGGTGGCTTCGGTAATGGAGGTCGATTTTAAAGAAGGAAACGACGAAACCATGCGAGTTTATGGTGGAATTGGAATTATAAATTCGCGCCTTGCACTTGACGGGCCCTTAACAAAAAATAAAAAACTTACTGCTGCCATTGGTGGACGTAGTTCGTATACCGACTGGTTATTAAAAGAAATTCCGAATCTCGACTTAAACGAAGGCGTTACTCATTTTTACGATGTTTCGGGGAAATTGACGTATAAGTTCAATCAGCACAACAAATTAAGTGTAATGGCTTATACCAGTTTCGATGAGTTTAGTACTAGTTCACAATCGATTACGGAGTATGGTAACTTGCTGGGTAACCTAAAACTCAACAACCGTTTTGGTGAGAAATTTTACGGCGAGTTGGATGCGGCCTATAGTCGTTATGATTACCGACTTACCGATTTGGCCGACGATAAACCTTACGAAGCTTATTATCTCGATAACCAGTTGCAGTACAGTTCGACGGGGTATAATTTTAAATGGCATCCGAACGAAAGGCATAACGCAGAAGCCGGTTTTAAAGCAGTTTACAACGAAATCAGTCCCGGTGAAATTATTCCGCGACATGATACTACCGTAATTATCGGGCGAAAATTGGCGAAGGAGAAAACGCTGGATTGGTCGGTGTATATAAGCGACGAATTCCAAATCTTGCCAAACTTTTCGATTGTGGCCGGTTTGCGTTACAACCATTACAGCAATATCGGTACGCCGGTTGTTTATCTGTACGACGAGGACCAGCCCAAGACGCCGGGAACGGTTGTCGACTCGCTGCAGTTTGGCAAAAACGAGGCTTCGGCAACTTATAGTGGAATTGAGCCAAGGCTGGCGTTGAACTACGATCTTGACATGAACACTTCGCTGAAATTCAGTTACCAGCGAACACGACAAAATATTTTTCAGCTAAGTAATAATGCGGTAATCTCGCCGGCCGAGACCTGGAAAGCTGCCGATTACCATTTAAAACCACTCATTTCCGATCAGGTGGCAGTGGGGCTTGAAAACAACTCGTTGTTCTCTGATGTCGATCTTTCGGCAGAGGTGTATTATAAAAATCTTCAGAATTTAATAGAATATAAAAATGGTGCCCGGCTGATTATGAACGATCATGTTGAAACGGCACTTGTCCCGACTAAAGGTTATTCATACGGAATTGAGTTGAGCGCCCGGAAAAACTTTGGACGTTTAACCGGTTATGCCAGCTACGTGTATTCACGTACAATGCGAAAAAATACCAGCGAGTTTGATGAGGAAAACCTGTGGACCGGCGATTATTACCCGTCGATTTACGATAAACCTCACGATTTTTCGCTTACAGCCACTTATCATATCAGCCGCCGTTGGCGTTTCTCAAGTAATTTTGTGCTTGCTTCGGGGCGACCTACAACCTTACCCGAAATTAAATACGAATTTGCCGGAGAAGATCTGGTCTATTATTCAGACCGAAATAAGTACCGGATGCCATCGTATCATCGTTTAGATGTTTCGATAACTTTCGATGAAAACCTTCGGAAAAAGCGCATGTGGAAAGGTAGCTGGACCCTATCGGTTTACAACTTGTACGGACGAAACAACCCGTATTCGGTATATTACAAAAAAACAGTTCCGGGCGAGAGCAATCACTGGACCCGCTATTCTTTATTTAAACTGTCGGTAATCGGTATTCCGGTACCTTCATTAACATATAATTTTAGGTTTTAATGAAGCATATATTCACATATGGTTTTTTGTTGCTCATCCTGTTAACAGGGTGTGAAGACATTTACCGCCCCGATATTGATAAGGTGGACAATGTTTTGGTTGCCGATGCAAGAATATCTGCCGATAACGATATCAACTATATTCATCTGTACGAATCGGTAGGTTATTACGATAATGCCAGTACGGGGCCCGCTGTTACAAATGCTAATGTTAGCATAATTGATAACGACGGGCAGGAGCATCAGCTGCCGCATTATGCTCAGGGACAATATGAACTAAATATGCACATTGATCGCAATAAGCAGTATAAGTTAAAAATTGAATACAACGGAGATACTTACGAGTCGGACTTTGAAAAAGTCCCGCAAAAACCGTCGTTGGATACTATTTATGGAGTTGAAGAAACTTTAGTTGAACTTGTAGGCGGCGAGAACGATGTTGATGCTGTTCGAAGAAGAGAAGGCGTAAGGTTATATGCCGATATTTCAACGAATGAAGAGATGCCCTATTTTAGGTTTACAACCCATTATGTTTTGCAATATTCATATTCAGTTGTAACGAGCCCAATGGCTCCGACCGATTATTATTTTGGTTGGAAGCATGTATATCCACAGGAAGGATTATTTAATATAGCTTCTCCTCCGGAGTACTCCGCTTCAAAAGAAATTAAGAAACATCCGCTGTTTTTTATTCTAAATACCAGAAGAGATTCAATAGGGCACCATTTCGAAGGTTGGATTGTTATGCTTTATCAGCATGGATTAACTGAAAGTGGACACGGTTATTACGATGATTTGAATAAACAGCTTGATGCAGAAGGAAAAATATTCGATCCATTGTACGTGCAGGCGCGCAGTAACATGGAATGCACCACTAATTCTGACCAGGTGATTTTAGGTAACTTCGAAATTTCCTCCTCTAACGAGACACGTTATTATGTAAGATATGTTGGAAAGGAGAGTGGTTTTATTTTTCGGCCGATCGAGGAGTTTTACGACATCCCGCCATCGGGCGAGCTGAAGAATATGGTACCGGAATTCTGGCAGTATCCATAAAAATGAACGAATGAGCAGAGCTTTAAAAATATTACTTCTTGTTGTGTGTGTGTGGGCCGGGTTAAAATCCATGGCGCAAACCACCTCCAACCGGGAACTTGTAGTGTTTACCGATCGCGACTTTTGCATTTCGGGAGATACTTTATGGATAAAAATGTATGTACCGCAAGAGATGCAGAAATACGGAAATATTGTTCGTTTGCAGCTCGAGTCGCAATCCGGAAATTTAATTGCATCGCGTGCCGTAAAATGCAACGAAACAAATGCCGAAGGTTTTATTGCTGTGCCCGATTCGTTACAAACCGGGTTGTATTTTGTGCATGCCTTTTTTAATGCGCAACGTAACAACGGAGTGCTGAAATGTATTGGCAAGTCGGTGTATGTTTATAATCGTTTTGAGGAAGCAATTGACCGCTTGCCGGTAGTGGAAAACAAAACTGCAGTTATTGAAACGGAAAACTCGGCTAGCCAGATCACAATAAATCTTGAAGCTCAAAATTATGGCCGCCGCGATGAAGTAAAAGGTACCATTAATGCCGGAAGCAACGAGTTTGCCTACATGGTAGCAAGTGCTAGGATAATTGAACCTTTTTCGCACGAAAATACCGGATTCCTGAACTTCGAGATGAAAGACCTGAATGAAGGTATTCCTGAATTTTCGGAAAAAGACGGAGTACTGATCAGTGGCCGCCTTAGCGACAACGAAACAGGTAATGCAAGCAACGAATTGGTGCTGTTATCGGTTACCGGAAACGAAACTTATCTTGATTATTATTATCCCGATTCAGCAGGGCTATTCTACTTCTTTTTGGATGATGCAATGGGAAATGCTGACCTCATTATCCAACCTCTTGCAGTTGGCGATAAATTGTACGATGTAGAATTGATCCCGAATTTTATGTCGGGCGTGCAACAATTAAAATTCGACACCACTTTTATAAATCCAAAACAGGCTGAATCTATTGAAAACAGCCTAAAAGGTACCTTCTTTAATAAGCTTTTCCGGGGAGTTTCCATCAGTAGTAACGATGCTTTTGAGATGCCAAATCCCTACGGAATGCCATTTTACGGCTGGCCCGATAATCATGTTATTCCCGATCTGTTTATCGATTTACCCAACTTTAAAGAGATTTCGCGCGAGTTACTTATCGGCTTTCAATACCGCGACCGAAACGATGAGGTTACTTTCAGGATGTTAAATTACGGACAGGATCAGTTTTTCGAAGATGAACCGTTGCGACTGATCAATGGAATTCCGGTGTTTAAAAATTCATTCTTTCAGAATTTGAAATCAACGGAAATTGCCTCGATCGATTTGGTAAAAAGCGAACGTATTTTCGGCGACCTGCGTTTTAAGGGCGTGCTCATCGTGTCTTTAAAAGATAAATCGAATGGCTGGTTGGCTCAACAACCAAATATATTTCAGATGAAAGTGCCGTGTATCGAATTTCCGAGACAGGCCAATTATGCCCCAAAAGGAGAGGGTAGGGCACAACCCGATACCCGTAGGCAGTTTTTAAACGAGGTGGTTGATACCGATGGAAACTGGCCATTTAGTTTTCAGCTTTCAGATGTAAAAGGAGATTTGGAAATTAAAGTTGAGGCGATAACGAAATCGGGAGAACTGTATAGAACGTCAAAAATAATATCGGTACAATGAGCAGCTTAATAAAATATACAGGAGTGGTTTTGGGAATGCTGTTTTCGTTTGTTGTGCAGGCTCAGGACACGGGGATCGATACATATAATCTGAATAGCGAATCGAATAATCTCGATGGTAAAATGCTTGGCGAAGTTCTTACGCTTAGCGCCGAAGCCAATTATTACTTTTTGTATCCCGACGACTGGGTGGCGGGCTCGATAAAATTTGTAAACGGCAATGTGTTCGAAAACCTGCGATTGCGTTACCAGGCATTCGACGATGAGCTGATTTCGTACAACGATAACGGACGTTTTTTATTCCTGGTTGAAAAAGAGCTGGTGGAGAGTTTTACGTTTCAGGATGGTAACCAAACGCGCAAGTTTGTTCGCCTAACAAAAAACAACAATCAGCAAACCAATATGTATTTGGAAGAGTTGTACAAAGGACCTGTTAGTTTAATGGTTAATTGGTATATCTACCAACAATCGGTTAGCCCTTATCGCGATAGAAACGGGATTACGCGCGCTGTAGATTACCAGTTGCACAAAGACTATTATTTGTATACTGATCGGGATGGTTTAACAAAAACACGCCTTAAAAAACGTGCTTTACTTACGCGCTTTCCTGAAAATAAAAAAGAAATACGAAAACTTCTTCGCAAAAATAATCTGCACGTAAGCGACGAAGAATCAATGGTTAAAGCACTTCGGCTATTAACCGAAAATAATCTTACAGAATAAAAATTTTTGTTTAACGCAACCCAAGCGCAGCTTCTTGCATCTTCATAAAAACAAAAAACTATTATGAAGAAACTACTTGTGCTGCTGTGCATTTCGGTGTTGTCGCTTTCCGTTTTTGCGCAATCCGAAAAAGGTCATGTCTACCTGAAAAACGGTTCCATTATTAAAGGAAAATACACGTATACAAACGACGGAAAACAATTGAAAATAGAATCGGCCGGAAATGTATGGATTTTCGATGCCGATGAAGTGGATCACATTGCCTCAAAGCGTGAAGTAAGAACAATGTTCGACGAAGAAGCCGTAACGGACGTAAAATGGTTTTTCAGAACCGAAATGGGTGTTTTAGCCGGAAATTCGGATAACAGTCAGTCGGCGCCATTTTCTCTTACCGGCTCGGCAAACTACCTGGTAAATCCGAATTTGTCGGTGGGTTTGGGATTTGGTGTTGAGTTTCTGAAAGAATCGTACATGCCCGTGTACGCCAATTTCGAATACCGTTTTAAGAAACAGCTATCCAGCCCCTATGTATTTTTTAAAGCCGGTTACCAGGTTCCTATCGAAGACTCGAACGAAATTTATTACGATGTGTACCCCATGTGGAGCAGTTTTGCGCCGTGGCCGAGTGATATGGGCCAAAACGGTTTCGACTGCAAAGGAGGAGTGCTTGTAAATCCCGGTGTTGGATATCAGCAAATGTTTTCCAATAGTTTTGGGATGAACTTTGCCGTTGGTTACCAGTTTCACCGCCTCAGCTACGACGGTAATAACGACTATTCGCTCGATATCGACTACAATCGCGTAACCGTTAAAATCGGTATTATTTTCAACTAAAAACCACAGAAAATGAAGACAATCAAAAATATATTTCTGCTACTGTTTATAGCGCTGGCTTTTTCAGCGTGTATGGACGAATACACCGAAGAGTTTACAGCCAATTCGCCGGTTTACCTGAGTTATGAAGATTTGCGTGCCGGAGTACAATCTGCCGACTCGCGCGACCTTGTAAATCCGGGAAAAATCTATTTTAAAGATGGCTACCTTTTTATTGTTGAGCAATTTGAAGGCGTGCACATTATCGACAACCAAAATCCTGCCGATCCGCAAAATGTTGGCTTTATCGAAATCCCCGGAAATGTTGATATTTCAATAAAAGACGATATTCTTTATGCCGACAGTTACATTGATTTGGTTGCTATCGATATCAGCGATATTAATAATCCCGAAGAAGTGAACCGTGTTAAGAATGTGTTGCCTTATACTTTGCCTCCAGCCGATGAAGATTACCGTTTTGCCGAGGTGGAAGAAGACAAAGGTGTGGTTACCGGATGGGAAATTAAAAAGGTGCGCCAGACAATGGAGTACCACTATTACCCGATTTACCGTTGGGGTTACGCCGAAGATGCCATGATGGATGCCGCTCCCGGGTTGAGTAACGGAAGTGGACAAACCAGCACTTTTGGTGTTGGCGGATCGATGGCCCGCTTTGGTTTGTACGACGATTATCTGTACGCCGTTGATGAGGCCAACCTTCATGTTTTCGATGTAAAGGCTCCGGAAAGTCCGTCAGAAATCGGAGAACAAAACGTAGGATGGAATGTGGAAACCATGTTTATTTACGACGATCATATGTTTTTGGGAACACAATCGGGTATGCGCGTTTTTAACATCGAAGTGCCAACATACCCGGTTTATGTCAGCGATTTTTGGCACGTTACAAGTTGCGACCCGGTGGTAATTGCCGATGGTTATGCCTACGTAACTTTGCGTGGCGGAACTACCTGCGGAAGCACGGTTAACCGCCTCGATGTTCTTCAGCTGGCCGACGATTATGTGGGTAACGATCTTATTGCGTCGTATCCGCTGGAAGGTCCTTACGGACTGGGAATTGATGGTGATGTGCTTTTTGTTTGCGACGGCGATGCCGGGCTTAAAGTTTACAATGCCGAAGATAAAACGGCCATTGACGATCATATGATCTCGCACTTTGCCAACATCAACACCTACGATGTAATTCCGCTAAACGGCTACCTGTTTATGATTGGCGACGATGGTTTTTATCAGTACGATTATTCCGATTTGCAAAATATTACCCAGGTAAGTCACATTCCTGTTTACAGCGAAGATTAACAGGCGAAGACACTTTGGGTCCTCCAACTCTGAAAGATATCTTAAGGCTCGGCAAACTGTCGGGCCTTTTTATTGTTATACGGTTTGAGTAGATTGATAATCTGTGGATAGCTATTTGAAACACAATAAACAACAACGTAAATTTATTTGGGTTTTTCAAATACAAATCGGTAAGATTCAATCGCTAATTAAGGCAAAATTGTATTTTTGCTGTTTGAAAAAACTAAAGGAAGAATAGACGGATGAAGAAGAAAATTTGGAGAAGATTTGTAGCACCGTTTTTAGTGGTGATGAACATTGCGGTGGTAGTCGTTATTCTGGTATCGGCGCAATCGGGGAGTACTGAAGTAATAGTGAATAAAGAGGTGAAATACGAGCCTGTTGAGTTGCCGGACGAAGTTAGTTTTGCCGGCGAAAAAATGCCGCTCGACCGCTTTTATGTAAAAGAAGCACTCGACCGCGAACTGCTTTCCAACGCTTATTTTCATTCGCAAACCATCCGTTACATAAAACTGATTCCTCGTTATTTTCCTATTATCGAGCCCATCTTAAAAGAGCACGGCATACCTGATGATTTTAAATACCTGGCAGTGGCCGAAAGCGGATTAAATCCGCGGGCTGTTTCACCTGCTCGCGCCGTTGGTTTTTGGCAGTTGATGGAAGGAACAGGAAAAGATTACGGGCTGGAGATTAACAGCGAAGTAGACGAGCGTTACCACATCGAAAAAGCAACTCATGTAGCCTGCGAATACATAAAAAAAGCTTATGAAAAATTCGGAAGCTGGACAATGGTGGCTGCTGCCTATAACCGCGGAATGACAGGAGTAAACCGCCAGATTGTAAGACAAAAGGAAGATGATTATTACGATTTGCTGATCACCACCGAAACAGCGCGTTACGTGTATCGTATTGTAGCTTTGAAATTAATTCTCGAAAACCCGGAGAAGTACAAGTTTTATATTCCCGAAGAGGATAAATACCAGATCATTCCAACTAAAAAAGTGGAGATAAAAGGTTCGGTATCAAATTTTGCCGACTATGCGCAAAAACAGGGATTGAGTTATAAAGTCTTCAAAGATTTCAATCCGTGGCTGCGCGAGAATGAACTCACTTATTCGGGCAGAAAAAGATATTGGGTAGAAATTCCGGAATTGTAAAAGCCGATTACTAAAGTTACATCGCCCCAAACTTGTATTGATTGTGCTGCTGAAATTGTTAGCAGCACGAAATTGCTTAAAATGACGAAAAAGAAAGTAGAAACAGATACCGAAGTGCAACTGGCAGAGCTGGAATCGGAAGAGAAGATCATTGTTCAGGGAGCTCGTGTGCACAACCTCCGAAATATTGATGTTGATATTCCGCGAAATAAACTCACCGTAATTACCGGGTTGAGTGGAAGTGGAAAATCGTCGCTGGCATTTGACACTATTTATGCCGAGGGGCAGCGTCGTTACATCGAAACGTTTTCGGCTTATGCACGCTCGTTTCTCGGAAACATGGAACGTCCCGATGTGGATAAGATCACCGGTTTGAGTCCGGTAATTTCCATCGAGCAGAAAGTAACCACCCGAAATCCGCGGTCGACAGTTGGTACGGTAACCGAGATCTACGACTTTTTGCGTTTGTTGTATGCCCGCGCCGGCGAAGCGTTTTCGTACAACACCGGCGAAAAAATGGTAAAGTACACCGAAGAAAAGATCATTAATCTGATTAAGAGTGATTTTGCGGGTAAACGTATTAATATTCTTGCGCCTGTGGTAAAAGGCCGTAAAGGTCATTATCGCGAGTTGTTTGAGCAGATTCGCCGCAAAGGATTTCTGACTGCACGTATCGATGGCGAGCTGACCGAATTGATGCACAACCATAAAGTTGATCGTTACAAAAACCACTTTATCGAAATTCTGATCGATAAGTTGGTAGTTGACGAAGCCAGTACAAAACGATTGAAAGACAGTGTGCAAACGGCCATGAAACATGGCCACGGAATTTTGATGATCCTCGATCACGATACCAACGAGGCCAAATATTACAGTCGTTTGTTGATGTGTCCGACAACGGGAATTTCGTACAACGAACCGGCGCCGCATAACTTTTCGTTTAACTCGCCACAGGGAGCTTGTCCGAAGTGTAACGGACTTGGTCGCGTTACCGAGATCGATCTCGACAAGATTATGCCCGAGAAAGATAAAAGCATTCACAAAGGTGGAATTGCACCGCTTGGACCATACAAAAACACACTTATTTTCTGGCAAATTGAGGCACTTGGCGAGAAACATGGTTTCACGCTAAAAACGCCGGTAAAAGATATTCCTGAGGAAGGACTGAACGAAGTTTTGTTTGGAACGAACGATCGCATTCAGCTAAAAAATACACCGCTTGGTAACAGCATGAATTACATGATGAGTTACGATGGGGTGATAAAATACATCGATAATCAGCGCGAAGAAAGCACGTCGAAAACGGCACAGAAATGGGCCAACCAGTTTGTAAAAACTATCGAGTGCCCCGAGTGTAAAGGCATGCGTTTGAAAAATGAATCGCTGCACTTTAAAATCGATGGAAAAAATATTTCGGAACTGGCAAAGCTGGATCTCGACGAACTGGGCGAGTGGCTCAATGGTTTGGAAGATCGTATTACGGAGCGTCAGTTAAAAATTGGTGCCGAGGTGATCAAAGAAATCCGCGACCGCCTTGGTTTTATGTTGGGCGTTGGCCTGAATTATCTTGCGCTCGACCGAACCGCACAAAGCCTATCCGGGGGCGAATCGCAGCGAATTCGTTTGGCAACGCAAATTGGTTCGCAGCTGGTAAACGTGCTTTATATTCTTGATGAACCAAGTATTGGTTTGCACCACCGCGATAACCTGAAACTGATTCAGGCGCTGGAGCAGTTACGCGATTCGGGGAACTCGGTAATTGTGGTGGAACACGATCGCGACACCATGTTACATGCCGATCACCTGATTGATATGGGACCGCATGCCGGTCGTCATGGAGGAGAGGTAGTGGCAGCCGGAACACCGCAGGAAGTGCTGAAGTCGAAATCGCTGACGGCCGACTACCTCAACGAAAGAAAAAAGATTGAAGTGCCGGCCGTGCGCAGAAACGGGAAATCCGATATTTTTAAAATCACAGGTTGTTCGGGCAATAACCTGAATAATGTTACGGTTGAAATTCCGCTGGGAAAATTTATCTGTGTTACCGGAGTTTCCGGCTCGGGAAAATCGACGCTGATAAACGAAACGCTCCAGCCTATTTTAAGCCAGCATTTTTATAAATCGCTGAAAGATCCGCTGCCCTACAAAAAGGTGGAAGGATTGGATCTGATCGATAAAGTTATTCGCGTCGACCAGTCGCCGATTGGTCGCACACCGCGTTCGAATCCGGTTACGTACACCAATGTTTTTGGCGACATCAGAAGTTTGTTTGCCCAGTTGCCCGAAGCAAAAATCCGTGGTTATAAACCCGGTCGCTTTTCGTTTAATGTAAAAGGCGGACGCTGCGAAGAATGCCAGGGCGGGGGATTGAAACTCATTGAAATGAACTTTTTGCCCGATGTGTATGTGCATTGCGATAAGTGTAACGGCAAACGCTACAACCGCGAAACGCTGGAAGTGCGCTACAAAGGAAAATCGATCAGCGATGTGTTGAACATGACAATCAACCAGGGCGTGGAGTTTTTCGAACATATCCCATCTATTGCCAATAAGCTGAGTACTTTGCAGGATGTTGGTTTGGGCTATATCACGCTGGGGCAGTCGTCAACAACACTTTCGGGCGGCGAATCGCAACGTGTAAAACTGGCTGCCGAGCTGGCCAAACGCGACACGGGAAAAACTATTTATATTCTGGATGAACCTACAACTGGTCTGCATTTCGAGGATGTACGTGTACTGCTCGAGGTGCTGAATAAGTTGGTGGAAAAAGGAAATACGGTAATCGTTATCGAGCACAACATGGATGTAATAAAAGTTGCCGATCACATTATCGATATTGGTCCGGAAGGCGGAAAACACGGTGGTAAAGTTCTTTGCACAGGAACACCTGAAGAGGTGTGCAAAAACAAAAAATCGCATACAGCCAAATACCTGAAACAAGAGTTGGGATTGTAGAATTAAATTCTAGTGGCGAATTCCGAATCTTTTTGCAAGGTGTGCCCTTAGATCCGCCTTCGAGAAAAAGCGTTAAGAAAATAAATGGAAAGAACGTAAAGAAATCAAGTCTGTTTGACGATCGTTAGACCTGAAGCATGAAGGTCTAAAAGGAGGAGTTTCTTGATTTTAGTGAAAGGAATTTATTTTTAGTTTTTTATCGTCAGTGGTGGCTTTTTTGAATACTTTTTCAGCTATAGGAAAAAGTATTTCCCGTCCGGAAGGACAATTGAGAAAAGTTGTTTATAAAACTGAACGTTGTACGTACTCCATACCTGAAAAACTTGTGTCACTACTGTAATTGCTCATCGCATTTTCATACATTTACCTGTAGAAACAGATGACAGTTACTATGAAAGAAGTTGAAATTTATTGCCGAAATACACATACATCCCATACTTATCCTATGGGTACATCATTGCTCGAAATCAGTAATGATCTGAATATAAAACTCCAAAACCAAGTTTGCGGTGCCATTGTAAATCATCAGGTTAAGGAGTTGTCGTTTTGTGTGGTAAAACCCAAACACATCGAGTTTATCGACTTTACGCATCCCGACGGAGTGAGGATGTACATCCGCAGTTTGATTTTTGTTTTGTATGCTGCCGTAAAAGAAGTTTTTCCGCACGTGGCATTCAAGGTGCAAAACGGTATCAGCAATGGTTATTTTTGCGAATTACAGGGACTGGAACGCGAGATTTCTGACTCTGATATCTTTTCCATAAAACAGGAAATGAATGCGCTTATCGAGGCCGATATTCCTTTTGTGAAGAAAGGCATTATCACATCGCACGCTGTTGATCTGCTGGCAAAACAGGGGCTGGAAGATAAAGCACAGCTGTTCGAACAACAGGGAAGAATGTATTCCTACCTTTATTTTCTGAACGATCTTGGCGATTATTTTTACGGCAACCTATTGCCGTCAACCGGATATATTTCAAATTATGGTTTGGTCCCGTATTTTGATGGTTTGTTGTTGCAGATACCCCGGCGAAAACACTTCAAGAAATTGCATAAAATCGTTTACAACGATAAACTGTTCGAGATCTTCCAGGAGCAAAAAGACTGGGCGGAAATTCTGAACGTTTCCACCATAGGTAGTTTAAACGATTTTGCATTGCAGAACCGCAGCGGCGATATCATAAAAATATCGGAAGCACTGCACGAGAAAAAGATCGCTGAAATTGCCAATCAAATATCGGCGCGCGGAAACGGAACAAAGGTGGTGCTGGTTGCCGGACCGTCGGCTTCGGGAAAAACCACATTTAGTAAACGATTGGGTGTGCAACTGGCAGTTAACGGCATGCATCCGTACCAGGTGTCGCTCGACGATTATTTTGTTGACCGAGAACATACGCCGAAAGATGAGCACGGAGAGTACGATTTTGAAGCATTGGAAGCCATCGATATTGAGTTTTTTAATCACCAGCTGATCGAACTTTTTGAAGGCAAAGAAGTGCGTTTACCAAAGTTCGATTTTCACAGCGGCAAACGCATGGAAAACGGAAGAACGCTAAAACTCGATAAAGATGATATTTTGATCGTGGAAGGAATTCACGGAATGAATCCCGGTTTGCTGACCGATGTAAAGGAACAAAATACGTTTAAAATATTTATCTCGGCGCTTACCCAGATTTCGGTGGATGAGCATACGCATGTTTCAACGGCTGATAACCGCTTGTTGCGACGAATGATTCGCGACTGTAAATACCGTGGTTATCGTGCATCGGAAACGATTAAACGCTGGCCCTCGGTGCGAAAAGGAGAGGAGAAAAATATATTCCCTTACCAGGAAAACGCTGATATAATGTTTAACTCGGCAACCATTTACGAGCTGGCAGTTTTGAAAAAATATGCCGAGCCGATATTAAAATTAGTGCTCGAAAACCAGCCAGAGTATATGGAATCTACCCGTTTACTGGAGTTCCTGTCGTACTTTAAACCCATCAGCGATCTGGAAATCCCACCAACATCGCTACTGCGCGAGTTTTTAGGCGGTAGTAGTTTTGTGTATTAATCTTGTAATTAGGACTAATTAGTTACCGGTAAAAAATAATAGATTACTTCGCTACGCTCGTAATGACTCCAGTTTAGGGGGCATTAGGCAGCGGACAGTAGACTATCAGGCCGACATGAACATGTTCATTGTCCGCTGCCAACTTTGTACTCTAATTATGTCATTGCGAAGGAGTGAAACGACTGAAGCAATCTAATTCAAATGCTTGGTAGCTCCAAATGGCTACAGCCAAAGGGGGAAGGATTAAATTTGTTGACTTAAGTTATATCAACCTATTCTGCCCCAAACGCCGACAACACCGGCAGTGCTTTATTATCAAAATCGAATACAGCCTGGTTTTCCCATGGCGAGGCATCGGTGGCTTCCGGGCCTTTCCAGGCAATGAGTTCAGCTCCCCAGTAACAAAAGCCACGGCCTTTTTCCACTTCGTCAAACGAAATTTGTTTGATACGTTCGATAAACTGTTGCTGTCCTGTTGTTGTTGCCGGGTAATCGGGCAGAATCAACTGGTCGTCTTGCCCCACAATATTGTTAGTCCAGTCGTTCCAGTCGAGCGTAAAAGGGTAGGCGGTTTCGGCCAGTACAATCTCTTTATCAAAGGTTTCGCTCAGGTTAGTCATGGTGGTTTTCAGGCTCGTTAAACTTTTGCCATGCCAAATGGGGTAATACGATAAGCCAATCATGTCGTAATCGAGGCTGCGAACCACATTAAAAAACCAGTCTGCATTGTTGAGACCTGCATAATGGATCATAATTTTAGTAGTCGACGAATTATCGCGCACAGCCTGAATTCCTTTTTCCATCAACTCCCGAAACTGGAAAGTCTGGTCCTGAATGTTTCCTTCGGGATGCAAAAAACCACTGTTTATCTCGTTCCCGATTTGAATGTAGTCGGGCGAAATTTCGGTCACTATTTTTTGAGTGTAAGCGTAAACACTGTCTTTTAATGCTGCATAAGAAACGCTGCTCCAACGTGCGGGCTTGCTTTGTTGGCCCGGATCGGCCCAGGTATCGGAATAATGAACCGTTAACCAAATATCGAAGCCTTTTGCCTTTAGTTGGTTGGCAAATGTTTTCACCTCGTTAAAACCCGAATGTTCGTTCTCCGGATCGACCCACAAACGCAGGCGAACCGTGTTCACACCATTTTCTTTTACAATGTCGAGAAAATCTTTTGCATTGTTTTCAAGATCGTAAAAAGTTGGATTCGTTAATTCAATTTCGGGTAACTGCGACAAGTCCATGGCCGAAATCAGCTCTTTAGTTTCCGGATCGGGTGTTGGATCAACCGGATCGTTGTTATCGTCGGAGCATGCGGCAAAAAATAGTACTACCATCAGCAGCATGTATATCAATCTAATTCTTTTCATCTTTTCTGTTTTCATTATTTTCAGGATGACAAATGTACCTTTCAGGAGAATAAAATACAAGTTCTGCAGCCCTTATGTTTGTTCTACATTAGGCAGTTTGTAGCTTTTGTAAGCTCCGGCTAAACCCAATATCGACAGCAACAAAATAACACCTTCCACCGACAACAGCGAAACCAAAGCACTTAACCCACCCACGAGCAAAAGAATGATGCCGATAATCGTGTTACTCACCGACACGTAACTGGTGCGCTCGTTTCCGGTGGCCATATCGATTACATAGGTTTTGCGGCCCAAACGAACGCCCTGGTGGGCAATACCTAAAATGAACAGCACAATCGGATAGAGCCATTTTGCACTTCGCAAGGCATCGAAATACGAAATAGTGATAAAGATAAAGATGCCCAGAATGGAAGCTATCAGCACCGCCACCGCCATAATATTTTTGCTCGACTTATCGGCATATTTACCCCAAACCGGCGAACTAACAATCGATGCCACCCCTTTGGCAATAATAAACAAACCTAGCAGATAGGCCTCTTTTCCCACATACTCCTGCGCAAGGATAACATAGAACGGGGCCGACAGCGCAGTACATAAAAGCAGCGTGCGGGCAACGATAAAATCACGGAAATGTTTATCCGTTTTCAGCAGGCTAAAACTCGAGAGTATACCTTCTTTATCATCTTTTTCGTCCTGTATATCGCTTGGAAATTCCTTTACGCGCGAATAAATAAACGCTGCCACCAGCCATGTTGCCGAAGCAAAAAAGATAATATTGGTGTAAAAGTTTATAGTAGCACCATTCGATTGATACAACATAAACAACCCTGCTGCCAGCACCAACACGCCCGACAACGATACGGAATAACCTTTCATTCGTCCGCGGCGGGTTTTGGGGATGGTTTTCCCGATAATGTCTTTCGAGGTCAACGAGCTCATACTTCGCGACAAGCTAAACAGCACCACGGCAGCTACAATCAGCCATCCGGCAGTAAAACCGTTAAAGTTCAAGGCAATAATTCCAATGGCTCCGATGGCCACAAACTGCAGCAAAGCGCCAATTACCCACAGCCATTTTCGGATGGAGCGTTTGCGAATGAACTGCGCAAAAACAACTTGTGGCACCATCGATCCCGATTCACGCAGCGGCACAATTAAACTAATGAGGTACACCGGTGCGCTTACATAGCTCATTAACCAGGTTAAAACGGTTTTTGGGTTGCTCAGCGTATCGCCAAGCTGGGTAAATACATTACTGAAAATTTGTAAAAAGAAATTGCGGGGAACATATTTGCAGGCGTCTTCGGTAATGTCGGTACAAACACCTTTTTGGTCTCCTTTATTCAAGTAATGGTAAAGTTTCTCAAACATGCTTTATTTCTCTGCTCAACTTAAATTTGTGGAATTTACAGGTATAACAGTTAGACAAAAATATGGTTTTGGGATGGCTCATTTTTTAACATGGAGAATAATATTCCAATTTTACTAATAGCCCATTCTCAAACATTAGCATTATCTTATCATCCGAAATCAATTGGGGGAACAGATAAAATATGTAATTCTGCTTTGGTTCATCAACTACAAATCTATTGTCAAAAGATTTGGGAAAATAAGTTCTAATATCCGTGAGACTAGTTCTGTGATTTAAATTTTTCCCCTTATAGTTTAAGTTAATCGTTGTATCAGCTTTGAAATCGATATGTTCGATGATATAGTTATCATCAGTGCCAATAAAATTCAATGACTTATAATAATATTGCAGAAATTCCTGTTCTTGCCAATCTTCTGAGAATCCTCCACACTCGTAATGAGGATTAACGATACTATCAGGTTCTCCAAGGCAAAAAGTTAGTTCTTGCTTTTTCGGGTGTAGATTAACCCTTCCATAATAAACTTCATCCAGAGAAATAGTATCATAGCGTAAACTATTCCAATATTCTTGCCTGTCAAAATCTTGTGATTTGGCATACATCCAAAGTATAGTGGCAAACAGTATTAAAGCTAACTTATTCATATAGTTGTTTTTTTGATCATAATAACGGAAACTTTCATGTGTTTGGTGGTAGCCTACCATATGAAAAATTTTAAGCCACTGGCTTTTCATTTTTTATGAAATCCATTTTTTAATTGTAGAAACGATAATTTTATTCTGTTTCAGTTCTAACTTATATAAAGCACCATTTCCATTTTTTGGTGCGTAAAAACAGCCTACGTCTAAAAATCCAATATTTTTATAGTAATGAAGAACTTGCCAACATTCAGAACCAAGATAATCAGCAAGAATGTTCCTTATAAAGTCATAATCTTCAAGATTGATTTTTTCAATATTCCTGTATGAATCATCAAGTTGAATGATTCTTATAATTCTTTCATTTACATGATTTTTTTCAACTGAAGAATAGTCCGCCAAAAAGTGTTTTACATTTTCTGAAGAATTGGATTGAATTGCTTTTTTATAAAGTTGATGTGTGAGTTCCGGGGATAATAAATGTACAGGAATTCTGCATGCATTTATTGCACTGTCAATCCCATAATTATCTGATATTTCTATTAATCCATTTAAGTTAAAGGTCTCTAATTTCTGACCATATAATCCCAATGAAGAAATCAAAAATATTAAAGTTGCTATTTTATGTAGTTTGTTCATCTAGTTTGCAACTAAGTATGTATAACCCAATTTTTCGTGGAAATCTTATATTCGGGTGCGTATTCAACTGTATTTATTTTTACTGCATTAAATATAATTATTTTTTTATGAGATAGAAAAAATGAATTGGAGTATAAAACAAAAGCCCGGCAAAAACCGGGCTTATTATTGAGAACTATTTTACTTCAGCAGAACCTCAGATTGTCGGTTATACAGTTCGGCCTAACGATAAAATCATTTCGAGATTTACAGTCATACTGAGCGAAGTCGAAGTGTGACAGAGATGTTAGCTCTTAGGCTGACAGACTTCCGTCTTCGGGCTTCTGTCTTCCAACTCTCTTATTTCAACGAAACTTGTTTTTTCAAACGAATATCGGCTGATGAAGCACCAACCAGCAATTCAATATCGCACAGGTCGTCGTCCCAGGCATGCAACTCTTCGTTCCAGTATTGCAGTTTCTCAACCGGAATTTCCAACGTTACAGTCTGGCTTTTGCCCGGATCGAGTGCCACGCGTGTAAAGGCTTTTAGCTCTTTAAACGGCCATTCAACCGAAGGATTAATGCGGTGCACATACACCTGAACCACTTCTTCGGCAGCCATTTCTCCGGTATTGCTCAGGTTGAACGACAACGAAATAGTTTCGTCAGCGCCGTAACTTTCTTTGCTTGTATTCAGATCGGCATATGCAAATTCGGTGTACGATAAACCGTAACCAAACGGATACATTACCGGTTTGTTTTTGGTATCGAACCAGCGGTAACCCACCAGCGATTCTTCCGAGTAATACGCCATGTTCGGATCGTTTTCCTGGTTGTCGTCGGCAGCGTGTGCTTCCGATTCTTTCTCGTCTACAAGGTCAACAAAAATGTCACCTTTTTTGGCACCCTGCGGATAGTTGCCCAGCGCATAAGCCGGCGAATCTTCCAGTTTAATAGGAAGTGTAAATGGCAAACGTCCGCTTGGCGAAATGTTTCCAACCAGAATGTCGGCCAGTGCATTTCCGCCTTCGGTACCGTTAAACCACGATTGCAACAACGCTTTCGACAGCGGTTTTACAGTGTTCAAATCGTTGGGCGCACCACTAACCAGCACAGTAACGATATTCTCGTTTACAGCACTAATTTGTTTTATCAAATCATCCTGACCGGATGGCAGGAAGATGTTTTCGCGGTCGTTCGCTTCAGTTTCCACGGCACGGTTGTCGCCACCAATAAACAGCACGATATCGGCTTTAGCTGCCAGAGCAACAGCTTCTTTATTCAGTTTTTTGTTCAGGATCGCTTTTGCTTTTTCCTCGCGATCGATCTTTTCCTGTGGTTTGTTTCCAAAAATGGCTTCGTAATCCAATTCCACAGGAACATAACCCTGTGCATATTGAATTTCTGCTTTGTCGCCAATTTTGTTTTTCAGGCCTTCAAGCGGTGTAACTTCGTACAGCGTTTTTACACCTGCACCAATACCGCCGCTTCCCATTTCGCGAACTGCGTTTTCACCAATTACAGCGATTAGTGGTTTTTTGCTGAGGTCGAGAGGAAGGATGCCTTCATTTTTCAATAACACTATCGATTTACATGCCACATCATAAGCGATCTTCTGGCTTTCGGGTTGCGAAGTCACAACCTGATTGGCTTCTTCGGCAGGAACCGGATCAATAGCCAAACGCACACGCAGAATCTCGCGTACACGCTGGTCGATCACATCTTCTGAAACTGCACCGGCTTTTACAGAGTCGAGCAGCGCCTCGCCTAAAAATTTGCTGTCCGGCATTTCAACGTTCAGTCCGTGTTTTACCGACTCAACAGTCGAGTGAGTTCCGCTCCAGTCAGACACCACAAAACCTCCAAATCCCCATTCATCACGAAGGATCTGGTTTAGCAGCACATCATTCTCGGCGCACCACCAGCCATTTACTTTATTGTAAGCCGACATCACACTGTAAGCATCAGCTTCCTGAACAGCGGCTTTAAAAGGTGGCAGGTAAATCTCGCGCATGGCACGCTCGCCAACAATCACGTTTACTGTTCCGCGGTTGTTTTCCTGGTTGTTCAGCGCATAGTGTTTTAAACACGCCGCCGCACCATTGTCCTGCGCACCTTTGGTGTATTGCACCGCCAGTTGCGAACTCAGAAACGGATCCTCACTCATATACTCGTACGTACGTCCGCCGGTAGGAATTCGCTGAATATTGATGGCCGGCCCAAGAATTACATCTTTTCCGCGCAAACGGGCTTCTTTTGCCATACCAGTTCCGTAGGCATAAGCCAGCTCCGGACTCCAGGTAGCAGCCAGCGCCGATCCGGTAGGGAAAAACGTGGCTTTGTCGGTTTCCCAGCCAAGTGGATTCCACCCTTTTGGCTCCATTTCTTCACGGATACCAAACGGTCCGTCAGCATAAACCATATCGGCAATTCCAAGACGCTCAACCCCGGCCGATACAAACATGTACTTTCCATGAAGCATGTTTACTTTTTCGTCCAGTGTCATTTGCGAAATGATACCATCGATTTGTTCGTCGTATTGCAACAACGATGAGGTAAAAGTTTTCTTTTCCGGAGATTGTTGCGTACATGCCCCAAATAATGTGGCCAGTAGCATGATAATTGTGATTTTGTAGTTCATAATATATTTCGATTTTATTAATTCTTTCAGCTGCTGTAGCGGGCGCAAAATAGCACTCCGTTTCTTTAAAATCATAAAGATTTAAATTTCATATTGTAAAAATAACAAAAAGATATGAATTGACAGAAAATGAACATAATTAGAGATGATATATATATATGAAAATGGGTTGGGGATTGTGTTTTAAAAGCTTGTTTATTATCGTTTAATCTGCTGTTCGTAAAGATCGATCCAATCGGAGACAGTCATTTTTGTTGCCAGCTCTGTAAGGAGGTTGTATGGAATCTGGTCGACCTTTTTAAAACGGATGCAGCTTTTTCCCATGTCGGGTTTTGTTTTGCAGTGTTTCGGGTATTCGGCAACAAACCAGTCAAGCAGGTTTTTGTTGGCATAAATTCCCATGTGGTAAAGTGCAATAAAGTTTTTCTGCGAGGCGATATTGATAAAGGGGAGTGGCAGTTTTGTATCGCAATGATAGCCGGCAGGATAAACAGAATGCGGAACAACATAACCGATCATTCCATAACTTATGGTTTCCTGAAAGCCTTCAGACAGATTCTTACGAAAGATCTCCCGAAGTTTTGAAACGGCTTGTTGTCGTTCTTCAGAGAGTTGCGCGATATATTCATCGGGTGAGTTTGCCTCGATTTTCATGTTTGCTGTTTTTTTGAAAACAAAGTTTTACCAGATAGGTTTATATGCCAATCAAGGTTGAAATTATTGAACGAAAATCCTTGATTCTACCTCAGTCCTAAAGGATGTTTGCGGATTTTCTCCCTTCTTCCTATAGGACCGAGGTAAAAAGGGAGAAAATCTTTCATAACCTACATAATACAAGTTCAAACTTGTTTTACATTTTATACTGAGAATGAAGGTAGAATTACGCTAGCTGCCTTATTAATCCGGTTTTACCGATTGGATAAAAATGCTGATATTTGCGGCACTTAAAATTTTATAAAAATGACAAAACAAAATATTCCTGCTGTGTTGGGCATGGGTAACGCTTTAGTTGATGTGATCTCGGTTTTGGAGAGCGATTCATTGCTTGAACAGTTTGGATTACCACGTGGCAGTATGACGCTGGTTGACGCCGACCAGTCGAAAACCATCTACGATGCGACTTACTCTGAAAAAAGCGAGCTGGCCACCGGCGGATCGGTTGCTAATTCGATCCGTGCTTTAGCCAACCTTGGTGGAAATGCCGGATATATGGGGAAAATCGGTCGCGATGAGTTGGGCGATCTTTTCCGTAACGACTTTGAAAAACGTGGCGTAAAAACACACTTGTTCCACAGCGAAAATGCTACCGGAAGAGTAATGGGACTGGTAAGTCCTGATTCGGAACGAACCATGGCAACTTACCTTGGAGCTGCCGCCGAAATGCTTCCCGACGAAGTAACCGAAGACCTGTTTACCGGCTACGAATACGTTTACATTGAAGGCTACCTGGTTTTTAATCACGACCTGATTAAAGCTTGTGCAGTTGCTGCTAAAAAAGCCGGTGTTAAGATTGCTGTCGACCTGTCGAGCTTTAACGTGGTGGAGGCCAATCTCGATTTCCTGAAAGAACTGATCCGAGATTATGTGGATATTGTTTTTGCCAACGAAGAGGAAGCGAAATCATACACCGGACTTGATCCGGAAGCGGCGCTTCATGAAATTGCACAAGGCGATAAAATTGCTGTTGTAAAAGTGGGTAAAGAAGGTTCGATGATTAAACAAGGTGATGCTGTTGCACGAGTTGGAGTAATTCCTGCCAAAGCATTGGATACCACCGGAGCAGGTGATGCATATGCCGCCGGTTTCTTCTATGGCCTTACGAATGGCTACGACCTGGAAAAATGTGGCAAGATTGCTGCACTTGTATCAGGAAAAGTTGTAGAAGTTATGGGGCCGAATCTTGCCGACGAACAATGGCCCGGGGTGAAAGCTGAAATTGAAAAGATTGTAGGGTAAACACAGAAAAAGATTATCTACCCCTTTGGCTGTCGCCATTTCCCCTCAAAAGGGGAAAACGGTTCTGATGTAATTTCGCAATTTTAACTGAAAAGTTTCTGGTAACTTGCTCCCCTTTCAAGGGGAGCTCCCGAAGGGTGAGGGGTAAAGTTTGGCACATAAAAAAACTGTCATTTCGAGTGAAGAGAAAAATCTGTAACAGATTTCTCAGTCATTCTTCCTTCGAAATGACAGTTCTTATTTTATAGCTAATATTCTAGAATAAACCGTGGATCTGAGCATCGATCTTATCGATTACAAAACTCAGGTCTTCCGGATTGGCTGTAAAATCAAGGTCATCTACATTGATCACCAATAATTTCCCCATTTTATAACTGTTAATCCAGGTCTCGTAACGCTCGTTCAATTGTTTCAGATAATCGAGGCGGATCGAGTTTTCATATTCACGTCCACGTTTCTGAATCTGGTTTACCAGTGTCGGAATCGATGCGCGCAAATAAATCAGCAAATCCGGTGGTTGTATAAGGCTTGCCATCAGATCGAACAACGATTTATAGTTGCCAAAATCGCGGGTGCTCATCAAACCCATCGCGTGCAGGTTGGGAGCAAAAATTTCGGCATCCTCGTAAATTGTACGGTCTTGTATAATCGTTTTTCCCGACTTGCGGATATCGATGATCTGTTTAAAACGCGAATTCAGGAAGTAAATCTGCAGGTTAAACGACCAGCGTTGCATGTCGTTGTAAAAGTCATTCAGATAAGGATTTTCGTCTACGTCTTCGTAATGTGGGGTCCATTTGTAGTGCTTGGCCAAAAGTTCGCTCAATGTTGTCTTTCCGGCACCAATGTTACCCGCTATTGCAATGTGCATATTCAATTATTTTTTTGAAATTCTAAAGTATAAAAAAATTACCTGTCGGCCCCCAGAATGTTCATAAGTTCGTCGAGATATTTTCGGTTATTGGCAAGTCGCGGAATTTTATTTTGCCCGCCAACCTTGCCGCGTTGTTTCATCCAGTTGTAGAAAGTTCCTTTTGGCGCCACCGTAAGATGCAGCATTTCAAGGGTCATGTTTTTATGGCGCTTGGCTTCGTAATCCGAGTTCAGCGTTTTTAGCGAATTATCGAGTATTGTTTTAAAGTGATCGACATCTTTCGGAGCTTTGGCAAATTCAATAATCCACTGGTGGGCGCCTTTGCTATTGTCGCTCATAAATACCGGGCCGGCGGTGTATTCATTTACAATTGCCCCGGTGTGGTGGCAGGCAATTTTCAGCGCTTGCTCGGCATTATCGATAATCAGCTCCTCGCCAAATGCATTTATAAAATGTTTGGTGCGCCCCGTAACTTTTATCTTGAAAGGGTATTTGCAGGTAAACTTAATGGTGTCGCCAATTACATAACGCCACAAGCCGGCGTTGGTAGAAATTACCATGGCATAATTTTGTTCCAGTTCCACATCCTCGAGATTGACAACCGTAGGATTTTCGCTGCCAAATTCCGACATCGGAATAAACTCGTAGTAAATTCCGTAATCCAGCATTAAAAGCATATCGTCCTGGTGCTCGTTATCCTGGATTCCAAAAAAACCTTCCGACGCATTGTAGGTTTCCACATAATGCATTTGCGACGAAGGAATAATTTTGCGGTACTGCTCGCGGTAAGGTTCAAAGTTTACGCCTCCATGAGCAAACACCTCCAGGTTAGGCCACACTTCCAGCAGATTTGATTTGCCGGTTTTTTCCAGCACACGTTTAAAAAGTACGAGGTACCACGACGGAACACCTGCAAAAGCAGTAACATTCTGGTCGAGGGTGGTATCGATTATCTTTTCTACCTTTTCTTCAAATTCTTCGATAAGGGCAATTTCTGCTGCCGGTGTTCTGAACAGATCCGACCAAAACGGTTCGTTCTCGATCATAATTGCCGACAAATCGCCATGAAACGAATTGTTGTTAAAACTGCTTACCCGGTGGCTGCCTCCCAAGGTCAGAATTTTCCCTTTTAAAACTTTCGATTCAGGATTGGAAGTTATGTACTGGGCAAAAATATCTTTGGGGCCGCGCAAATGGCATTCTTCCAAAGCTTCGTTGGTAACCGGAATAAATTTGCTTTTGTCGCTGGTGGTTCCGCTCGATTTGGCAAACCACTTTACTTCGCCCGGCCAAAGCAGGTTTTTTTCACCTTGTCGCAAACGGTCGATGTATGGTTTTACATCTTCGTAAGTTTGCAAAGGCATTGCTTTTTGAAACTCGCGGTACGATGTTACATCATCAAAATTGTGTGCTTTACCCCATTGCGTATCTTTTGCACTTTGCAAAAGTTCAAATAAGGTTTCGTTTTGAATTTCATGTGGATATTCGCGGTAATATTGAATTTGGTAGTTGCGTTTTATGTTTACCCACTTGATTACTGAATTTAGAAGAGGCATTTGTTACGTTTAATTTTATGAAGTCCAAATTTATGAATAAATGTATCAATTATGCAATCAAAAATCATCTTGAACAGGGCAATAATTGCGCCAACCGAAAAAATAAATGGAGGAAAAAGTTCGTTTAACCATAAAATCTGTTCGCTGGCCGATTGGCCGGTTTTTTAACTGATCGCGAATTTTTATATTTACCACTGCAAATTGTTTCGGGTAAACCTATCACCGTAGAAATCAAATTATGAATTACATCGATATTGTTTTAGGCATTTTGTTGATCCTGTCAGCAATAAATGGTTTTAGTAAAGGCCTTATTTCGGAAGTTGCATCTATTGCGGCGCTCATTTTGGGAATTTGGGGAGCTATCAAATTTTCATACGTTACCACCGAATTTCTGATCGAAAATTTTGATTGGCACTCGAAACACATGAATATCATTTCGTTTGTAATCACCTTTGTGGTTATCGTAATTTTGGTGCACATTGTTGGCAGCGCAGTAAGTAAAATGGCCGAAACCGTTTTGCTGGGATTTGCCAATAAACTGGCCGGGTTGGTTTTCGGCGTTTTAAAATCAGCCTTGATATTGAGCATAATATTGGTTATTTTTGACAAAATCGACGAAGATGTTCATATTCTTTCGCGAGAAGCCAAAGAAAATTCGCGGATGTATGAACCGATTCGATCGTTTGCACCATCGATTTTCCCCTTTATCGAAGGATGGGAAATTGATATGAAAGAGAATCGGAAATATGAAAATGTGGTCTAATTTACAAGAACGTTTTAAAGGAAAGGACAATTCCACCTGGCACATCGATGTTGAATGTTTAAACTGCGGAACAACGTTTTCGGGGCATTATTGCCCGAATTGTGGCCAGGCAGTTAAAGAATACGATAAACCGTTTGGCTTTATCTTTTACAATTTCCTTGGCGACTTTTTTGCTTTCGACACCCGCTTTTTTAAAACATTATTCGCGCTGATTACGCGCCCGGGTTTTCTTACCAAAGAGTACTTTGCCGGCCGACGTGTACGTTATACACCTCCGTTTCGCATTTTTGTTTTTGTAAGTTTTATTCTGTTTTTTTTGTTGCAAATCGTTACCAATCGTGGTTTATCAACGGTTCTGGATTCTGATTTAAAAGACGCAAAATTAGGGCTCGATTCTACTTCGGTTGTTGCCGCCGATTCTATTATTAATCAGGTAAACGATGAGTTTGCACCGGAGGAAAAAGAAGCTTTGAACAATGTTTTAGCTAAAGGAAATATTCGGATGGACAGCATTGATATTGATAAAGCTGCCAATGAAATTAATTTGGGAGAATGGAACGGTGCGCGTAACATCAGGCTGGCACTGAATGAGCACGCCGACAAGATGCAGACTGAATTAGAAGAGGAAACAGACCCGGAAAAACAGGCTGAATTACAGAAAAATATTCAACTCTTGCGCTCTCCCGAAGCTACAATGGCAAAAATACTTAAATACATTTCGTATGCATTTTTTCTGTTGTTGCCACTTTTTGCTCTTATCTTAAAACTGATTTACATCCGGAGGAAACGCAACTATATGCGTCACCTGGTATTTTCAATTCACATCCATTCGTTTATTTTTTTGGTAATGACAACGATAATGGGTTTGTATCTTTTGTTTGATGAGAGCATGAGTACATTGTCAGGAATTTTGTTCTTATCTATTCCAATTTACATAGTTATTGCATTAAAGAAGTTCTATGGACAGTCGATTGGAAAAGTAGTGCTTAAATTCTTCGCACTTTCGTTTTTATATAACATTGTGTTTTTCACGGTTATTCTTCTTGCCGCATTGGATGCCATTAATCTTCTTTGAAAATATTTTAAAAAAAGTTGCAACATTTCTTTCACGGCTGTAGTCAAACGGTCAGAAATTAATTAAAAAGAAAAATTATGATGCCGGAAATTATTGTAACAGCAGTGGTGTTTTTTGCCATTTATCACATCCTTAGACTTATTTCAATTCATTTGTTAAAACGGAAATTAATAAAGGCGGAACAGTACGAAAGAGTTGGTATTCTTGAAGAGCCGAAAAGTGAAAATGATGAATCGAACCGTTATCCTTCGTTAAAATGGGGACTGGTAGCGTTAATGACCGGTTTGGGCTTTATCATTATTGAAGTGATGGGATTATTTGACCGCGAATTGGTTAGAGGTCGTGATGCCGTGTTACCACTCGGAATTTTAATGGTTTGTATTTCGCTCGGTTTCCTGATCTATTTCTTTATCATGAACGGAAAAGCCGTTAAGAAATAACAACGACAAACAAAAAACAGTAAAAAATACACCCGGCAACTTTGGTTTTCCCAAAAGCTTGCCGGGTGAACTTTTTTATAATCGATTCAGGTTATAGAAAGGTATATTCCCCAATCTGTTGAAATCCCCGAAGGAATTCCTGAACTTTCATTCTTTTTTTACCGGCAATCTGCAAGTCGGTAATTTGCAGCCAGCCATTTGTGCAAGCCACTTTTATAAAGTTTTTACCGTCGCTTTCCAATGTTCCCGGAGGCGTGTTTTTGTTATCTTCAACACGCATGGTCATAAAAATTTTGGTGGCAATTTCTTTTCCCGATTGTTTATGTTTTAAGGTGCTCCAGGCTGCGGGGGAGGGCGATAATCCGCGAATAAGGTTACAAACTGCATCTGCATCAGCCGACCAATCAATTTTACAATCTTCCTTGAAAATTTTAGGAGCGTGTTTTATTTCTTCGCTTTCAGCAACAAGCTCTTCCTGCGGAATGGCTTTGTAATCTCCCGACGCCAGTGCATCAACGGTTTCAACTACCAGTTTGGCGCCAATGCCCATCAGTGCATCGTGAATGGTTCCAACTGTGTCGTTTTCCCAAATATCAATCTCTTTCCGGAAAAGAATTTTGCCGGTATCAATTTCATGATCGAGCAAAAATGTAGTTACTCCGGTTTGTGTTTCACCATTTATAACCGCCCAGTTTAAAGGTGCAGCACCACGGTATTGCGGCAACAACGATCCGTGCAAATTAAAAGTCCCCAAACGCGGCATATCCCAAACTACTTCGGGCAACATCCTGAAAGCCACAACCACTTGCAAGTCGGCTTCCAAAGCTCTCAATTCATCCAGAAACTCAGGATTTTTAAGCTTTTCGGGTTGCATTACATTTAGTCCTTGTTCGCTTGCATAAACTTTCACCGCCGATTGGTGGAGCTTTTTTCCACGTCCTGCCGGTTTGTCGGGCGCTGTAATTACACCAACAATATTGTATCCGCCTTCAACCAAAGCCTGTAAACTGGCTACGGCAAAATCGGGCGTTCCCATAAAAACTATTTTCAGGTCTTTTCCTTGCATAACTATTTCTTTCTGAGGTTGGTATTTCCTTTTTGCGCTTTTGGCCAGTACGGGCAGTGGCGGCAGCCGTTGGCACAACAATAGCCACGGTTCCGCAGGTAAGATTCAGTCATTACCCGGTAGCCATTTTCCATGTAAAAATCTTTCCCCTCTTTTAGTTCATCCTCGTATCGGTCAGGAAAAAGGTCGTCGAAATATCCCATTCTCAAATTTTTTTCAAAAGTAGCCAAATTGACTTATCTTTCAGAACACGAAACACAGTTTTTGCCATGGGAGTTGAGAAAGATTATTTAATGCGCCAGTTGATGATGTTGTTTGAAGTCATCCAAAAGATTTTACGCCACCGTAGAAAAGGTGAGGATGAAGAGGCTGAAAAGCAAATTCGTTTTTTTTACAAATACCTGAAAATTGATGAAGATGTGGAGAAACTTTCGGTTGAAGCTTTAATCGAGTTATTAGAGAAAGACAAAAATCTGGCAAACGAGCAGTTGGAAATGGTGGCTTTTGTATTAAAAGAACAGGGTGAATTAGCTGATTCGGATGATAAGAGACTGGATTTTTTTAGAAAATCATATTTCATTCTCGATAAAGTGGAGCGCGAAAGCACGGTCTTTTCAATGGACCGCCAAATGAAAATAGCAGAATTGAGTGCTTATCTGAATTAGTATTTATTCAGATACTTGTTTCTGTTCAGCATCTTTTTCCTGCTTTCTCGAAAGAATATCAATGGCAACGATCATTGCCGTGAATCCCCAAAACGGCACCGATATTTTGTCGGTATCCAAAAAGTTATTCAAAAATCCGTGGATGTAGTACGTAACCAAACCTACCAGCGCGGCCAAAACAATCGATCGCAAACGGTAATCAGTTAAGCGCGTGTAGGTGTTTACGGCGGTATAAATCACTACTATAATAATTAACAGGTAAGTAGCCAGGCCAAGCACACCCGATTCGGCCATGGGCCCAAGGTACTCGCTGTGTGCATTTCCACCGTCGGCAGAGTTGGTACTGATAATTGTGCGGTCTTTGCTCAACTGGTATTTGGCGTACTTAAACATGTAAGTTCCCGGACCGTAACCAACCACAGGTTTATCGGCAAACATACGCACGGCACAGCTCCAGCGGTTAATACGCTCAAGGTTCGATGCATCGGAGCTGATGTTCGACATCGATGAAATATGTGTCATCATATTCGCCGACGACTCTTCCGAGTTTTGCTCCAGTTTCATTAAAATTTGCGTTTGGAAAACCAGGAACAAAACAATCAATGACCCCAAAGTGATAAAAAGCGTCTTAAATCGGATGCGCAGTTTTACGACTCCCCAAACGCCAAAGGCAATTACCAAGCTAAGCCATGCGGCCCGACTGTATGACAATAGCAGCCCCATGGTAACAATTGCAAATGCAGCGGTAGCCAACAGACGTATATTTTTTGAATAGTTTTTACTCAAAATAAACATCACCAAAAAAGGGAGGTAGATGGCAGTGGCAGCCCCATAAGAAGTGTGATCGCGGTAAAACGGCGAAACCACAAAGTGCGCAGCTTGTTTGTCCCAAAGCCCGTAACCAAGGTGGCGATAAGTTGAATAGAAAATAACCAGTATCAGCGGAATAACATACAGCCAAACGTATTTTTCCATGTTTTTGCCGTCCTTGAAAATTTTGGCAGTGAGCAGGTAAAGACCTACTATAAACCAAATTCTCATCAGCAAAAATTTAAACGAAACCATCGGCATGGTGCTGGTTACACTGGTAATCAGGATCCAAAAGAGGTTGAGATAAACAGCCAGCGATACCGGGTGAAGTAATATTTTACGATCAAATTGGCGTTCCTGTATAATTTTCAAAATAAAAATTAGTAGCACTCCAAAAAGTAGCGGTTCCGTGGGGATGTACATATCAAAACCAATTCCGGGCAAATATTCCCTTAGCGGAATGGACAAAGGTGCCAGAAACGCGATAAGATATACAAGCTTGTCGAACGAAAAAAGAGCCAGCAAAATTACCACAATAAAAAGCGGAAGCACATTGGCATACAGCATGTGCTTTTCTACCACAAACCACAGGTTTAATGCAATAAATCCGATGGAAATGAGATAGAAAAGTGCTATTCGTATGACCGCTTTTTGTGGCACTTTAGTCTTTTTTTCCGTAGTCGAGAACCAAAAATACAAGTAGTGCAAAAAATACTGCCGAAAGCGTTGTGAATGCAACGATCAGCCAGCGAACAGGATAAGCTTTTTTATCAGCCGGGAACGGGTATTCCACCACGTGGCTGTAGGTAATTCTTTTTTTCGCTTCTATTTGTTCTACTTCAATTACACTTTTTAGTGAGTCGACTGCATTATTGTATTTAGAAAATAGTCTTTCCAAACGATATGCATCAAGTCCTTTTTGCCTGAATTGATTTAACTGTTTCTCAATTTTTTTACCATCGTTGGTATTTCCTTTGTTTTCTGATAGAGAAAGCATGTAACCTTCAGTGACATATCCCAATTGCTTTTGATAGCTAAGAATGCCTGTTTCGTCTCTTAGACTTTGGTATATTGGACGAATTGAGTCAAGTATATTTCTGTTAATTGCTAAATGTTCTTTTGTGATCTGTATTACTTCAATGTGTTTGAGTGAATGTAGTTCTCTGATTTTTTCGTTAACAAAAGAAATAATTGAATCACACATATTGCTTGCGCGTGCCGGATCTTCATCCATGACTTTGATTTCTACTGTTTCATATTCAGTTTTACTTGCGCTTACATTGGTATTATATTTGTCAAGCATGAACGTTGTGTATTGCGGAGAATTTTTGTCAACATTATAAACCTCATCCAAATTGAAAGCATCAAACATTCTAAATTTTATATCCCTGGAGTTTATAATTTCAAGTAACTGTTCTGTTCTCGATTCATCACTGTAAACTGCAATATTACTAGTAGGATAAACTCGTGCCGTTGACTTGAACTTGGGAGTAATAAATGCCGGGCCGGAAAAAATGGCCGACAATGCAATCGCAGCTATACCAACAATTATAAAATGAAATTTGCGTTTCCAAATCATTTTCAGAATACGCTGGTTGTCAAAAAAATTATCCATAAGATAGTGGTTTCAATTCGATCGTGTTATTTCAACGAATCCGAAAAGTTTTTAGTATTTAAACTTTTGATTATTCAGCAATAATGAGGAAGTAATTTTTCTTTCCTTTTTGTGCCAGAATGTATTTGCCACCAATTAAAAAGTCGTTGTTTACATCCAGATCAGGATTGTTGATCTTCTCTTTGTTAATGCTCAGTCCGTTACCTTTAATCGTACGGCGCAATTCTCCTTTCGATGGAAATACTTCTGTCTTCTCTGCCAGCAAATCGATTACATTGATACCAGCTGAAAGCTCGTCTTTTGAGATATTGAATTGAGGTACTCCTTCAAACACCGCAAGGAAAGTACTTTCATTCAGTTTGCGCAGTTGCTCGGCAGTACCTTTACCAAACAAAATTTGTGACGCCTCAACTGCCATGTCGTACTCTTCGCGCGAGTGAACCAATGTGGTTACTTCTTCAGCCAGTTTTTTCTGCAAGGCACGGGCATGTGGTGCTTCTTTGTGCTCGGCAACCAGTGTGTCGATTTCTTCTTGCGACAGTAGCGTAAATATTTTTATGTAACGTTCGGCATCTTCATCCGAAGTATTCAACCAAAACTGGAAGAATGCATAAGGCGAAGTACGTTCAGGATCGAGCCAAACGTTGCCCGATTCTGTTTTTCCGAACTTGGTTCCGTCGGCTTTGGTGATCAGCGGACAAGTTAATGCAAAAGCTTCACCACCATCCATCCGACGGATCAACTCAGTACCTGTGGTAATGTTTCCCCACTGATCGGAACCACCCATTTGCAGGCGGCAGTTGTTGTTTTTGTATAAGTGGTAAAAGTCGTATCCCTGCACCAACTGGTAGGTAAATTCGGTGAACGACATTCCCGATTTTGATTCTTCGCCCAAACGTTTTTTTACCGAATCTTTCGCCATCATGTAGTTTACGGTAATACGTTTACCCACGTCGCGAATAAAATCGAGGAACGAAAATTCCTTCATCCAGTCGTAGTTATTTACCAAAAGTGCAACGTTGTCTTCTTTACTTTCAAAATCGAGGAATTTTGCCAGCTGAGCTTTAATACATTCCTGATTGTGGCGTAGTGTTGGTTCATCCAAAAGATTACGCTCCTGCGATTTCCCTGATGGATCGCCGATCATTCCGGTCGCACCTCCAACCAAAGCAATAGGCTGGTGACCAGCAATCTGAAGATGTTTCAACATCATTACACTTACCAGGTGGCCAATGTGCAACGAGTCGGCAGTTGGATCGATACCCACATAAGCCGCGGTTAATTCTTTTTCCAGTTGTTCCTCAGTTCCCGGCATAATATCGTGCAACATGCCTCTCCATTTCAGCTCTTGTACAAAACTCATCTGTGTAAAATTTATTTATGATCGTGATCGAATCAATCGTTTTTAAAAATCTGCGCAAATATACTCAATGCGGATAGCTTTTCGGGAATTTTGACGAAGTTATTTTTTTCTTTTTCAAGTCAAAATTTTCAAGCATAGCCGTAGCTACGGTTTAAAATTTTGCTGCAGAAAAAGGGAAAAAGAACAAATGAAAAACCCGAAAAGCTGTTTGTTTTGAGTATGTATAAAATGCTGAGGGTTATTTAGTGGCTTTGTATTCAAAATCAAAACTTGCCGCGGAATTTAACGATTTGCAAACCGCCACTTTCTTCCGGCTTCGGTCTCCGGTCTTCAAACTTTTCAAAATTAATTGTAACATTTGCCTACCTTGTTTAGTCTGATGAGATAATTATGAATGATGCGCAACTGGTTCAACAGGTTTTAAACGGAAACAACCATGCGTTCAGGTTTTTGGTGTCGAAGTACCAACGGCTTGTAACGCATGTGGTTGGTCGCATTATTCAGCAAGAAGATGAATTGGAAGACATTTGCCAGGAGGTGTTTATAAAAGTGTTTAAAACACTGAAACGATTTCGTGGCGATTCGAAATTGTCGACGTGGATTGCGACCATTGCTTACAACACAGCCATAACACATTACCGGAAACTGAAACGAAGAGGCGAATTGTCGTACAGCGAAGAACCTAATCTCATTCTTGCTGAAAAAGACCCGGGGTTGAACCAGAAAAGCATTGAAAAGGAAGAAGCGAAAAAATATCTCATGCAACTGATTGAGTCGTTGCCGGTGAACTACCGAACGGTGATTACCCTGTTTCACCTCGAGGAGTTCTCGTACAAAGAGATAGAAGAAATTACAGGAATGCCCGAAGGGACCATAAAAAGTTACCTGAGCCGGGCACGAAAATTATTAAAAGGCAAGATTGAAAAAGTTGCCCGTTTGGAACAAACTAATATATTTGTTGACTATGTATAACGAAGATCGGAATTTTGATACTGACCAAATACTGAAAGAGGCATTCACTTCGGAGCCGGAATTCAAGCTGTCGGAGAATTTTACCGACTTATTGGTTGAAAAGGTGGAGCGGCGCTTTGCCTGGGCTCAATACATCCGTGAATTTCTGATTTATCTTTCGGTTATACTCGGAATTATGCTTGTAACTGCGGTGCTGGCTTTTGTTTGGTACGATGCAAAAATCGAGAACTGGTTGTCTTTCTTTACTTCCAATGCAGCCTTGGTGGTTGGCATAAACCTTTTAGTGGTGTTTGTTTTGTTTGCCGACCGTGTATTGTTACGCTATTTCATGTACCGGGCATCAACAGAATAACAGTAAAGCATTCTGGTATTTCCGCATTAACTCAATTACTCATTCACCAAACAATCTAATTCAATCTCAGAATCAATCGGCACCAATCTCTGCGGCTACTTCTTCTTCCGCAGATAAATCACCTGACCCGGACGTGGCTGCTGACCTTTTTTCATGCTATTGCGGCGGTAAAGCGGATTTAATTTTATGCCATATAGTTGCGAAATGTAATGCATGGTTTCGCCTTCCTGCACGCGATGCGTAAGTTGGTCTTTGCCGGTTTTATTCTTTTTGTGCTGAATATAAACCACCTCGTTAGCAATCGGACGGTGTCCGGGTGGCTGATCGTTAAATTTATACAGCTCCCAGTCTTTTAATCCAAGCTCTTGTGCCAACATTTCGTAGGTGTCGCCCTTTTGGGCAACCACAGCTTTTACGCGGTTAATTTTGCTAACCTTGTGCGTATTGAATGGTGTAATGGTAAGTGCTCCCGTTTTATCGGTATTCAACACATTGTGGGCTGTCTGTCCATTCATCGGACTAAAAGTCATTTTCTTGTCGAGGCGGTGCAGTTTGTTCTCCTCAATAATTCGTATCAGTCGTTTGTCGTAATCATGAGCCGTTGCATAACCGGCTTTTTTTAATCCTTTTGCCCAGCTTTTGTAATCGGTATGATCGAGCATAAACAGCGAAGCATAACGCGGATTAGTCATTAGAAAGTCGGTATGATCTTCGTACGAATCCTTCACCGAGCGGTAACTTCTGAAACACTCGTTACGGCGGTCATCGTCGTAATATACTTTTTTCCCTTTCCAGCTACTTTTACATTTTATACCGAAGTGGTTGTTCGATTTTCGCGACAATTCGCTGTTGCCGTTTCCCGACTCCAGACAACCCTGTGCCATGGTAATACTGGCCGGTATTCCGCTGCGGTTCATCTCTTCAATAGCCACCAGTTGCCACTGCCTGATGTACTCATCGCGGGTAATGTTTTGAGAAATTGCGCTTGTGGCCAGTAAAATAAAAAAGGTAAAGGAAATTATGTGTCTCATGTTTCTGTTACAACGTTTGCTGATGCCAAAAATAAAATACCTCGGGGCATTTGCATATTAAAACCAAAGCATTTTATAAACAATGAAACGTGAGTAAGATGGCTTTATTGGATTTTGGTGAAAAGAAAGTTGATCTCCTGTTTCTGCATTATTGAAAATACATGCAGTCAACCGCCATTTAATATAAAATTGTACATTTGAGAAAAATACCCGTTTATGCGAAATAACGAAGTCACGATAAAGGTTTGCGAATACGATGCGGTGGAGGAATTACCCGAAAGCGACCAAAAATTGTTGCTGGCAGCACGCGAGGCCAGTAAAAATGCTTACGCGCCTTACTCAAAATTTTGTGTAGGTGCCGCGCTATTGCTCGAAAACGGCGAAGTAATTACCGGTAGCAACCAGGAGAATGCCGACTTTACAGATGGTATTTGCGCCGAGCGGGTAGCCTTGTTTTATGCCAACTCTACTTACCCCGATCAGGCCGTAAAAGCAATTGCCGTAACGGCAAAAAATTCGCATGGATTTCTGGAATTTCCGGCGCAACCCTGTGGCTCGTGCCGCCAGGTGTTAGTAGAAACCGAAACACGATACAATCAACCCATTCGTGTAATTCTCGATGGTAAAAAGCACATCCAGGTACTTGAAGGCGCCGATAATTTGCTGCCGTTTGCTTTTAAACCGAGCGATTTAGAGTAGTAACCAAGGCAAAAGTAAAAAGGCAAAAGTTGAGGATGGTATTACCGGACGAAATTGCGGTCGCAGCGTCGGAAGTAAAAGTTGAGAACAGCTGTCATCTCGATGAGGAACGAGGAGAGATCTGTTTCAGTTTTATAGAAAATCCGAATCTTTTACCACAGAGTTACACAAAGCCGAAAAACAAGATTGAATCATTGCTGCATTAAAGCATTTACAAACTTGCTCACTAAACCATCAATCTAATTCAATCTTTTTTCAATCTCCATCAATCCTTTCTAAATCTCCACAGGGCTAAATTTCCCGGCTTTAAAGATTTTCATAAACTCGTCCCACACCGGATCTTTTGGCGGATCGGCAACGATGGTTAAAGGAGTTTTTCGCACAGGGTGGATCAGCTCTGTCTGGCGTGCATGCAGGTGGATACCTTTGTTTTTGTTCGACCGCGGAGCACCGTATTTTAAATCGCCTTTAATGTGCAGGTTTAACTGGCGCAACTGCACCCTGATCTGGTGATGGCGCCCGGTATGGATTTCCACCTCCAGCAAATGATAACGATCGATGCTCGCCACATGGCGGTAGGTGAGGCTGGCAAATTTACAATCAGAACGCGGCTCGGTGTAGGCGTAACTCCTGTTCTTTTCCTGGTCTTTGCGCAGGTAATGCTCCAGCGTATCGGTGTATTTTGGGGGACGTTTATCCACCACTGCCCAATACACTTTTCGCATACCGTCTTTGGCTTGGAAAAGTTTGTTGAGCCGTGGCAGCACTTTACTGGTTTTGGCCAAAATAAGAATGCCGCTTGTTGGGCGGTCGAGGCGGTGCGGAAGGCCAAGGTAAACATTCCCCGGTTTGTTGTATTTCACCTTCAGGTAATGTTTCACCTTGTCCAAAACGGTTTCGTCGCCGGTTTTATCGCCCTGCACAACGTCGCCGCACGCCTTGTTTATTGCAATAATATGGTTGTCTTCGTATATTACTTCCATTCTCAGTGCTTGTTGTCATTTCGACGATCCCAAAACTTCGGGAGAGGAGAAATCTGTTTCTAAGATAAAGATTTCTCAGTCATTCTTTCTTCGAAATGACAGTAAGTTGAATCCTAATACTGTTCCTTATCGCTTGGGAAATCCTGCGATTTTACATCGTTAATATAATTTCCTACAGCACCTTTAATCTCGGCTGCAAGGTTGTGGTATCGGCGCAAAAAACGTGGCGAGAATTGTTGTGTAATTCCCAGCATATCGTGGATTACCAACACTTGCCCATCAACACCACCACCGGCACCAATCCCGATTACCGGAATCTTCAGCTCTTTGGCAACCTGTTCGCCAAGTGAAGCGGGAATTTTCTCGAGTACAATGGCAAAACAACCGGCTTCTTCCAGTAGTTTGGCGTCGCTGATTAGTTTTTCGGCTTCGGCTTCTTGTTTGGCGCGTACGGTGTAAGTTCCAAATTTATGAATCGACTGCGGCATTAATCCCAGGTGCCCCATCACCGGAATTCCGGCCGAAAGGATACGTTTTACCGATTCGATTACTTCTTCGCCACCTTCAAGTTTTACCGCGTCGGCGGCTGTTTCTTTCATAATGCGAATGGCCGAACTCAATGCTTCGCGCGAGTTGCCCTGGTAGGTTCCGAAAGGAAGGTCGACCACAACAAGCGCACGGTTTACGGCACGCACCACCGACGCCCCCATAAAGATCATCTCGTTAAGGGTGATAGGAAGCGTGGTTTCGTGGCCCGCCATTACGTTCGAGGCCGAATCGCCAACCAGAATAACATCCAATCCGGCTTCATCAACCAACTGTGCCATACTGTAATCGTAGGCTGTTAACATCGATATTTTTTCTCCACGCAATTTCATTTCCGATAAACGGTGCGTGGTAACTTTTCTGACTTCGCTATGTACTGACATGTCTGTTTGTATTCAAATTAGACAGCAAAATTAACCAATCCTTTCATTTTAACCCAAAAGCAGCCGTTTTTTCGTTTGCCAACGGCAGGTGCTTAACTTTTATTAACCGGTTTATGCACGTAGTTTTCAGAAGGTTTATTTTCTTTGTGGCTAATTTCAAAGTCGGAAAATGAGAAAACTAAATAGCGTATTCCCCAAAATTTGTTTGCTCCTTATTTTTGTTTTTACCGTGTTTGTTGCCGGGGCGCAGCAGCAGGAGATCAATAACGATGTGGTTTCGTTTAAAAAGCGCGAACTGAACTGGGGATTGATTTTGGGTGTGAGTAAAGAAACGGAAGAATTGTTAGGCGACGAAAGTCGTTTTGATGAAGATCGTACCTTACTGAATGGAAAATTCAGGATTGAAAATACTTACTGGAATTTGCTGGATTACAAACAGGAACGCCTGAATATGCGGTTCGAAGTTGGTCCGTATGGCGGTTATGGCGATTGGATCGACAGCTCGAAAGTGGAATACATTACTGCCGATCAGGATTTTTACGGCGTGCGAACTTCGGCGAATATCGATTATAGTTACCGTTTTTATTACGATACAAAAAGTTACACCGTAATTGATGTGAGTGCCTGGGGGCGTTACGAAGTTTTTAAGCAGAACCTGGATGGAACCAGCACTGACTCGCTGGGAGTTGTAACGCCGGTTGATGAAAGCGATACGAAAGACCGCCTGCGTTATGGTTTAGATGCAAAAGTTGGTTGGGGATCGGGACGATTGAGCCCGATGAACTATTTAATGACCGCGCACTACTTGTTGGAAAAATATTACCCTGGGCGTTTGTTTTCTGATTACGAAATTGCACAGTTTGCGCAGGTTATTGCCAATATAAAACACAATCGCGATTTTAAAGAAGGTCACGTTCCTGAAAAAGAAATGGAGCAAGTGGTAGATTTTATCCGCAGTACTTTTGTATTGGCGTCTCCTGAATCGATGGCTGCCGAATGGCATTTTGCCGAATTCGATCCGCGTTATCAGGGAAATCGTTTTGAGATTGGACCGCACTTTAAATATTACAACCAGGAACCCGATTTTCTGTTTGGAGGATATATTCAGCACGACAATGCCAAATATGTAAATGTAAAATGGAACCGTAATTTCTCGGCCGGACTGGTTTATAACCGTTACTCCAAAACGAATATGGAGTATATTGATGAGTACCTGACTAACTCGAACGTTAGCCGCGACTGGGCAACTGCAGAAATTAACCTCGGCTGGAGTTATTACCCCAACCTGAAAACGCAGTTCGATTTTGGAATGCGGTATGTGCCGGGTATTGAGCTAAACAATTTCGACGAAGTTGGTTCGTTAAGCAATAACTTTATTCCTTATGTGGCTTATTTCACGCAACTGAACAGCAAGTCGAGGGTAAAACTGAATGCTGCCTGGCGCATTGCCGATGGCGAACAGTTTGTTGTTCCCGGGCCGGAGTTTTCGTTGTCGATTTACCGTAGTAAATACTAACACCTAAACGCGCAGGAAAATCTTCTTTTTGTACATGTAATAAAGTAATCCCCAAATCAGCGCAAGTCCAAACAGCAGCATAAGGAATTGACCTGCGTCGCCCATTGGTTTGGTAGTCCATCCGAAGAAGAATTCGGTAATGAACTGCATATCAATAATGCGCACAAAAAGGTAAACGAAAATGGAGTTCATTCCGATTACGCGGAAATAGAATGCCCATCCGCGTATTTTCCAATGGTCGATGATAAGGAAAAACAAAGCCATCAGCAGAAAACTGATACCACCTGCAAGCATATTAAAGGTTGAAGTCCAGCATTTTTTAATAATGGGGTAGAAGGTTGTGAAGGCAAGTGCCAGAATAATTAGACCAACACCAGTGGCTGCCATGTAGCCAATTTTCTGCCAGTCGGTGGTTTTACGGTTTCGCAGAATGTTTCCGGCGATGGTGCCCATCAAGGTAATTCCGGTTGCCGAAAGACTACACAGGATTCCTTCAGGATCGAACGTGCCGCCGTATAATCGACCGGGTAAAAACAGCTGGTCGATGTAGCCGTTTATACAACCTTCGGGCGTAAGTACGCCGGCGCCAACTCCCGGAACAGGAATAAGCAACTGTATAATTCCGAACCCTGCAAGAATACCGGCCAGCCAGTAAATCCGGCTTTTAAACGAATGGAAATAAATAACAATAAGCGAAGCAAAAAAGTAACCGATCCCAATTTGCCCCAGCACACTGGCAATGCGGCCATCGGCAAATCCATTTTGGAAAGTACCGTTATACAGAATTCCGAGGATGATTAGAATAACCATCCGTTTCAGGGCTTTTAATGCCAGTCGTTTTTTAGGTACGTTTTTTTCAATTTTTGCTTTTATCGAAAATGGAATTGCAACCCCGGCAATAAACATAAAAAGCGGGAAGATCAGGTCTTCGAAATGAAAGCCTGCCCACTCGGCATGATGCATTTGGTGGCCCAGCCAGTCGGCACCAGTTAGTTGCGAAATGGCTGTTGCCAAAACGCCACCGCCGGTTATCCAAAACATATCAAATCCGCGAAGTACGTCTAACGATTGAAGTCTTTTTTGTGGTTCAGTTCGTAATGATTTAGTTGCCATGATGGATATTGTTTAGTCTTCTAAAAATAGTAAACATTCTGATTGATAAAACAGACGGTGAATTTATTTCAGTGTTTCATGGTATATAATATTTTGTATTTTGTTAAATGGCACAGTTGTTGCAAAACCACACATCATTACCATAAAAAATCAAAAAACCATGAAACGAATTTACCCTGTTATCGCATTTCTGTTTATCAGTTATTTTTCTTTCGCCCAGTACGAAAACTTTGATCTTTCGAAGTATAAGCTGCCGGAGATAAAGCGGCATCAGTTGGATTTTAATTTTAGGTACAATAGCGGCAACTATAATTATGACTATGATGAAACACCTGATCATTCGTATTTTGACTTGGATAATAATTTAAGATTGGATTACTCTTACGACAGGAATACGCCAAGAGTTCAATCGAATGGTTGGGGAAGCTTTTCTACTACGACGAATTTGGATCGGGAAAAGTATGAAGACAAAGAAAAAGTTAAAGATGACTATTCCAATTTTAGAATTGACGCTGGTTTCCAAAAACGTATCTATACCAATAATGATGACAGATGGTTTTTGTTATGGTCCCCAAACCTTAATGTAAGCAACTCTTTGAATCGAGATCAGGATTATTTGGATTACAACTATAATCTAATTGAAAAGTATAAGTCTCGTTATCTTACTTTTCAGCCAGGATTAAGTGTTGGTGGTGGATTTGGACGGATTGAACAGACTAGTGATGCAAGGAGAGCCATCTATATCGTTGAAGATTTGTATAAAAAGGATAAGTTGAACCGACTTCCGGATGAAGATGAACTTATCGTTATTGCCAACAAAGTGGCAGAACTTCGTAATCAACGATTTTTCGATGCACGATTACGGCATATTTACGAAATGGAAAGTTTGGATTCGTTGTTGAATACAATGAATTTGGTTTCGGATAATGATATGGGCTATTCTACTTCATTAAACGATATGTGGTCGTATGGTCACGAATCAAGGTATTCCGGAACGCGTATACAAGCAGAAGTTGGAGGTCGATTGGATTATCGTTTTGTAAAAGAAAAGACCGAAACTGATGATTATGACCACTCGACAATTACCATCGAAGATGATAATATTGATTATAACGAAAATTTTAATTTCAGTTTGGCGCTTGATTCATACAAACCGATTGGATTGAAATGGCAACGCTATTTTTTCGTTCATTTATATGCTAACAAATATTTTAACGATACCAATGTTAATGAATGGGCTGTAGATTTTAAAATCATTTCAGGAAGTATTAGTTATGGTTACGACTGGTTCTTTAATACCCGTACATATGCCTCATTTGGGGTGAAAGGACATTATTCGAGGTATGACTATGATGAAGAAGAGACGAATCACTATGATTCCAATAGTTTTAATCCAAGTGTCTCCGGAAGTTTGAATTACTATTTTTCACCCCGACTAAAGGCTAGTTTGCGAGTGCACTCTGATTATACCTGGAATCAGAATGAAAGTTCATCTTATAATAAGGTGTTTCGCTTCATTAGTAGTGCCAGTCTTAACTACGCCATCTTCTAAAACCAATTCAGCAGGTGACTTTAAATCGAACCAAAAAGTCACCTGCCGAATGATTTATCCTTATTCATTAATCCTTCATCGTTTATTTCTGTCGTTTTGTCACCACTTCTGACAGGATTTTTACTGTGGCGGGGCAATACCATGTCAGATTTTACATTCATTCGGCTGATTTTTCCATGGCACAATCATTGATTATTTCCTGACGTAAATTTTTGAAACAATAAAAACTTAAAAAATATAACAATGGGAAAAATTATCGGAATTGACTTAGGAACCACAAACTCTTGTGTTTCTGTAATGGAAGGTAACGAACCTGTAGTTATCCCTAACAGCGAGGGAAAACGTACAACACCTTCTATCGTTGCTTTCGTAGAAAACGGAGAACGCAAAGTTGGTGATCCTGCAAAACGTCAGGCAATCACTAACCCTACAAAAACTATCTTCTCGATTAAACGATTCATGGGAGAAACTTTTGATCAGGTATCAAAAGAAGTAAACCGTGTACCTTATAAAGTAGTAAAAGGCGATAACAACACTCCACGTGTTGAAATCGACGACAGAAAATATTCGCCACAGGAAATCTCGGCAATGACACTTCAGAAAATGAAGAAAACAGCTGAAGATTATCTTGGACAAGAAGTAACAGAAGCAGTAGTAACTGTGCCTGCATACTTTAGTGATTCACAGCGTCAGGCAACAAAAGAAGCCGGTGAGATTGCCGGATTAACCGTTCGTCGTATCATTAACGAACCTACAGCTGCATCGTTAGCTTACGGTTTGGACAAGATGGACAAAGACATGAAAATCGCGGTATTCGACCTTGGTGGTGGTACTTTCGATATTTCTATTTTGGAGTTGGGTGACGGTGTTTTCGAAGTAAAATCGACCGACGGTGATACGCACCTTGGTGGTGACGATTTCGACCAGGTAATTATCGACTGGTTGGCCGACGAGTTCAACAGCGAAGAAGGCATCGACCTGCGCAAAGATCCAATGGCATTACAACGTTTGAAAGAAGCTGCTGAGAAAGCAAAAATCGAATTGTCGAGCTCTTCTCAAACCGAGATCAACCTGCCATACATTATGCCGGTTAACGGTATTCCAAAACACTTGGTAAAAACATTGTCTCGTGCAAAATTCGAGCAATTGGCCGATACACTGATCAACGCTACAATTGAGCCATGTCGTAAGGCATTGAAAAATGCAGGTATGACAGCAAGCGATGTTGACGAAGTGATTCTTGTAGGTGGATCAACACGTATTCCTGCTATCCAGGAAAAAGTAAAAGCTTTCTTTGGTAAAGAAGCTTCAAAAGGTGTAAACCCTGATGAGGTGGTTGCAATTGGTGCAGCTATTCAGGGTGGTGTTTTAACCGGTGAAGTAAAAGACGTTCTTCTGCTTGACGTAACTCCGCTTTCATTGGGTATTGAAACCATGGGTGGTGTAATGACCAAGTTGATTGAGTCGAATACAACAATCCCGACTAAAAAATCGGAAACATTTACTACCGCTGCCGACAATCAGCCTTCAGTAGAAATTCATGTTCTGCAAGGTGAGCGTCCAATTGCATCGGGTAACAAAACTATCGGTCGTTTCCACTTAGACGGAATTCCACCGGCACCACGTGGTGTACCACAAGTTGAGGTAACTTTCGATATCGACGCAAACGGTATTCTGCACGTACACGCTAAAGATAAAGCAACAGGTAAATCGCAATCAATTCGTATCGAGGCTTCTTCAGGTCTTTCGGATGATGAGATCAACCGCATGAAATCGGAAGCTGAAGCAAACGCTGAAGCCGATAAGCAAGCAAAAGAAACTGCTGATAAAATCAACCAGGCTGACAGTTTGATCTTCCAGACTGAGAAGCAGTTGAAAGAGTACGGTGACAAATTGCCTGCAGATAAAAAAGGTCCGATCGAAGATGCATTGAAAAAGCTGAAAGAAGCACACGCTTCAAAAGATTTAGCTGCAATTGATGCTGCAATGAACGAGTTGAACACAGTATTCCAGGCCGCTTCGCAAGAGATGTACAACGCATCGCAAGCACAGGGTGGCGCTGAAGGTCCTCAGGGAGGTCCACAAGCCGATCCGAATGCCGGAGCACAAGGTGGCGACTCAAAAGGAGACGACGGTGAAGTAACCGACGTTGACTTTGAAGAAGTCAAATAGGGTACGATTATTAAGGATAATCAATAACTAGTAAAACGCAGTAAGTTTCTGACTTACTGCGTTTTTTGTTTGTAGTCACTTGGTATTGTTAACTTGTTTTTCATGTATTTTTAGCTTATATTCGTATCATATTTGTACCGCGCGCTATTTGACGTTAATGTGCACCTTAAACAGGCTTATTAGGTCTTAACGGGGCTTATTTATGCTTTTTTAGCTTGATGTAGTGCTAATTGATAAAATATATGGCAAAAAGTAAACTTAAAATACCCAAGATATGCGAGCAGTGTGGAAAGCCATTTGAAGCCAAAACCGTAGCAACCCGATTTTGCAGCCCTTACTGTGTAGATAAATCAGGAAGAGCAAAAAGAAGACGAGCTAAGGAGGCAATAGAAAAGCAAACATTGTTGGAAGAATCGATTAATAAGATAGCTGAGATCCAAACTCGGCCATTTATTTCGGTTTCGGAAGCTACAGTTCTTTTTGGTATATCAAAAGATACTATTCGTCGACTTATTAAAGCAGGGAAAATTCCAGCTTATAATTTAGGACAACGATTAACCAGAGTTAGTCGAGTACATATTGAGGCAATGTTTACAGCCGTAGACTTACCTGAAGCTCCTGATGAAAAGCCTGTTCGAATGCAATACGATAAAAGTGAGTGTTATAATATTGCCGAAGTATCAGAAAAGTTTGGAATATCTCCTTCAACCGTAAACAAAACGATTCGTAAATACAGCATTCCCCGAAGGCAGGTTGGAAAATATGTATATGTACCCAAAGAGCAAATTGAAGAGCTATTTTCAAAAAAATAAACTAATACCCCATGAAACAATTATCAAAAACTAAAGTAACCGTTAGACTTCGAAAGGCTGAAAATAGAAATGAGTGGTACATTTATTTAGAGAGTTATCCTGTATTTGTTCCAGGAAAGAAAACGCCTCAACGTATTCGGGAATACCTTAATAGGAGTGTAACTACAGTGGTATGGAATAAAAAGGGGAATGTTCGGATTAACACCAAGGGAATAAAGACCTACAAACCTAGACGCGATGATAATGGAATAATTATTTGTAAGAGTGAAGTTGACCATGAAAGCATGTTATATGCAGATGGCGTTCGTAAACTCCGACAGCGCGAATATGATCATGCGGATCTATACAATGATACGGAAAGCGCTCAAGTTGAACAAAAGGAACGATTGCAGCAGAATTTTATCGATTACTTTACCAAAGTAACTTATAAACGTCATTCAAATAGCTCGAAATCCATTTTGATAAATTGGGAGCGTTCCATTGAGTTCTTAAAACTTTATGCAGGAGATACACTTTTATTTTCAGAATTAGATTTAAACCTGGCCGAAGGTTTCAGACTTTTTCTCTTGTCAGCACCACGAGGGGGCAACAAAGGTGGTAAGCTATCTCATAATTCCGCATCTACCTACTTTTCTGTTTTTAAGGCAGCGCTTAAGCAGGCCTTTATTGATGGTTATCTCGCAAGTGATCTATCAGCTAAGATAAAAGGGATTCAGTGGCAGGAATCTCGTAGGGAATACTTAACCGTAGAGGAACTAAATAAACTTGTAGCTACTCCCTGTGAACGGGATGTTCTTAAAAGAGCTGCGCTTTTCTCTGCTCTAACAGGATTGAGGCTTATTGATATTCAGCAACTAAAATGGAATGAAATAATTGTTGATGGAGATCAAGCGCGATTACAATTTACACAACAGAAAACCAAAGGATTTGAGTATACTCCGATTTCAGAACAAGCCTTGCAGCTTTGCGGGGAAGTAGGAACGCCAGAGCAATTGGTCTTTGAAGATTTGCCGGGACCGGCATGGATTTCGCGGCCATTAAAAAATTGGATTGAAGCTGCAGGTATCAAAAAGAAGATCACGTTTCACAATTTCAGGCATACATTTGCAACCCTGCAATTATCAAGCGGTACAGATATCTATACAGTCAGTAAAATGCTTGGACATACGAATGTAAAAACCACTCAGATTTATGCAAAAGTGGTGGACGAGAAGAAAAACAAAGCAGCACAAGCCATAAAATTAGATGACATCAAAAACTTGGATAAATAGTTTCAATGTTTCATTTAGCTCATACGGTTCATTTTATTAAAGTTTTAGAATACTTTTCAGATAATCAATTTTTAATTCATGCTTTTTGAGTTTGTGTTCTGAAAAGTCTAAAAAAAGCGAAACCGGAATAATCACATTATTACTTTACTAAAATGCAAAAACGAGTAGTAGGACTACTCAATAAATGCCAAAATTAAAGAGTTTGATACATTCTTTCAATTTCTTAAAGTTACTTCTGCTCCATTATCAACAAGGTCTGAAAAGTTACCTGTATCAGATCTGGTACAGCTAGTGGTACAGGTACTGATATCGGAAGAATTATGATGACTCAATTGTAGATGCTTTACTACTGAATATATAAGTTAGTCCCTGATTTTATTCAGTACTTTCTGAATAGTTTGGATGTTGTTTTTTGAAATCCCAATTTCTTTGGCAATGGACGGCCACTGGTTTATCGCATCTTGAACTTCTTCAATAATTAGATCGGCTTTTTTAAATCCAAAATGATCGGCCAGCTTCAAAAGATCCTTTCGTCCTGGATTCCGACTTTCTCCAGCTATCATGGTGCTGTGAAATCCGTAGGCGGAGTTCGAAAATGTCAGGTCGTAAGCCGGGGCAAATTGCCATTCTGCTTTTGCGTTCATCAGGAAAGAGAAATTTTTGCTGTGATCGTCGCGATTGTGAGAGTAAACATTGAATGCGGCTAACCTGAAAACTTTTTTATAGGCATTTACATGTTTTTCAAGGCGGAATGCACAGTCCATTAAATGGCCATAATCCATAGTACTCATTCTGAAATTGTCATGCATAAGGCCGGATGCCGTATGTGTATGCAGGCGTTTCCCTGAATCCCGATCAAAACGTTTTGTTCCGAAATATACCTTTCCTGATTTTCCCTCAAACAGCCTGCATTTGCTCATTCTTATTCCTGCCTGCAAGGCCATTTTGTGATAGGCGAATTCGATTCTGGCAATTTCCGGATTGTCTGACGATGAAGGGAATTTAATAATCCAGTCCTCATAACCGTCTGGCAGATGGTCGAAACCATGAGTCAGTTCATTGGAATGAGGATTGTAACCAACAAAAACCTTTGGGCGGGCACCTCCTGATGATCCTCCAAGAATAAATAATTCCTCAATAATATCAGAACTTGTTCCCTGTAGGATTTGATTCATTTCGTAAGCAAGTATGTCAAGTTCAGGAATGAGACCGGTATCTTCAGTAGGTTCCATTTCTGGCTTATAAGTAAGTGCTCCCATACCTGAAGAGCCCACAAACGCCAACCGGTCTAAAGGTGTAATTCCTGCTATGTCGATTCCTTTTGAAGCTAGTGAGCGATCAAGAAGTAAACGTCCCCATCCATCCGGCAACGAGTCGTTAAACACTCCAAATAATCCGTCAAAAGGTTCTTTGTCTGCACTTAAAATATCATTGGTAAATGGCAATTTGATAGGCGAGAGGTTGAGGCCATTTTTTAGGAAATCTGCATTATATCTAAAATAGATTTTGCTATCAGATAATACTAGTTCTCCCACTTCTGCTATATCTCCTTCGAGCAACAGCGATACTGTTATTTTCTTTATTGCTGGCACTGACTTTCAGATTATTTTGAAAAAAGTTTTTCAATATCTTCCCGGTTTTCATTTACTGAAAGAATAGTATCGATTTCGTTTAAACGTCCCAGAAGATGCATTAATTTTAATAGTGATTCAAGAGAAATTCTCCCGGTTCTTTCAAACCGCTTTAAACTACCCAATGAAACACCTGATCGTTCTGCCATCTCTTTTTGAGATAGTTTTGATTGCTTTCGCAGGGTACGAAATCTTTGTGCTAACTTTTTACTAACCTCGGTAGGTGTTTGTTCTAATGAGTACATATTGTGAATAAGATATTAGCTAAAAATACAAAAATTAAACGAAAATAGATAATATATTATCTGAAAAAGAATTCTGATGTTATTGTTTTTGCAGCATATTCCCGTGCCGCGGCCATTTCCCCTGACCGGCTGCAATACTCCCTTATCCCGTTCGCTCACTCACGGAGAACGGTCTCTTTTCCACCGTTACAGCGAAAAACGCCTTCAGGCACCGCACGCAAAAGAGCCATCCTTTCGTTTCACTGCAGTCCTGCACTTTCCCTTAGCCGCCCACATATACGACCTTACAGGTTTTAATGACCTTACAGGTGGAAAAACAAAAAAGAAAACCAATATCGCCGGCCTCCCCACAGAACCTTTCCTGGGAAAAATGCAAGATCAAGATGAATGCCCCGGATTATTAATTTTGCAGGTAGTTCTAATATTCTTACAGGTCTCCGTGGCAATCCTGCATTTTATCCACGGCCGACAACTACTAGGCTTTCTTTTCTTTTTTTCCCTTTTTTCGTTTCTTTTGAGGAATGTTTTATTTGTTCAAATAAAATCAATTCAGATTCTTTGTTTCACAGGTATTATTTATTGGATGGAGTAACAACACTCAAAATGCACATACATCTTTTGGATTCAATTTTCATTTGTTACCTTGCAATAGTTAGAAACACATATCAATAATTAGATTCAATAAAAACCAAGGAATTACAGAAGTTTGTAGTCCTGCATTTAAAAGTCAGCTGAGAAAGAGATGCACTCCAAATATTTTGAAAATATCGTAATTTATTTATCCGTATTACTGGCGTGTATCATTCTGGGTGTTGTTGCAAGAATGTTTGTAATAGGTATTGGCGCAGATGAATTTACGGCGAATATTGTTTTTGTAGCCGTTACTTTGTTTGGTGTTCTTGTTTATGTACTGCTGTCTATTTTTTTAACGGATCTTTATACTGTAATAGCCAGAATATTTTTTCCTAAAAAGAAACAATCAAAAGATCCCGCTGAAAAATCTAATGATTCAGCCGGGATCAATAAAATCAGGACTGAGCAAAGACAGTTGATCACAGATCAGGAAAATAATAAGATTGCCATTGCAGTTAAATACACACAAACAGTTTTTGCAGCCTATACCTCCGAAAATGATTTGGTTCTGCTTTCCAGGAATATAATATCCTATGCAGAAAAGAAGCCGGCAGATGAAATTCAATCGGTAGAAGTCACCGAATTAAGCAGTATCGATGTTTATCATTTTGGCTGGAATATCTGGAACCATTTCAGGATTGGTAATCAGCTGCAAATGGTAGCCTTTCTTAAAAAAGTCTTTCCCTCAGTTCTTGGAAATGTGGAAACCGAAACCATCAAACGGCATTTAAAAGATGACGAGCAAAGAGGTATTATTCAGATTCGGAAAAGCCTTTCCGAAGAATAAGCACAAATAAAAATCATCATCCCCTGTGTTTTTGAAGTGTTTCTCCTGTGTTTTTGCAACACAGAAAAAACACTGGCTTTATTTGCTTCATAACGATTAAAAAACATAGTTATGGATGTCAATGAAATTTCTTTCGAAAACTTACCCAAAGCAGTAGCCCACCTGGTTACCGAAGTGGCAGAATTAAAAGTTCTGGTTGAAAAAGGCCAGACACCGGTTGAAGTCAACAAACGTATTCCGATCGGAATCGACCAAGCCTGTAAGATCATCAAAAAAGCTAAACCAACCGTTTACAGCCTTGTGCGCAAACGTATGATTCCTTGCTACAAAAACGGAAAGCAACTCTACTTTTTCGAAGACGAATTACTCGAATGGATCACCAGTGGTAAAAAGAAAACACTGCAGGAGATTGAAAACGAAGCAAAAGCCGGATTCAGAAAGCGTTCGCAAGTGAGAGGATAATGAATCTGTTTGAGTTGATTAATAACTTTTGGCGACTGGATGAACAGCTAAATTTTACTGGAAATGAAACCCGATTGTATTTCTTTTTGCTTCATGTGGCCAACCGATCACGATGGCCGGAATGGATTGAATATGCCGACAAAAGACTGGCGGCCAATGCCAATATTTCGTTGCAGGTACTGAAATCGGCCCGGGGACAATTGAAGGAAGCAGGATTGTTAAACTATGTTCCCGGGGGTGGATTTAGGGTTAAAACTAAGTATCAGATTCTGACACCTAGGTCTACACTTAGGTCTGACCTTAGATCTACACCCTATAATATAAAGACTAAAGACAATAGTACAAATACAAAGACGAATGGAAAAGGGAAAGGATTTGTCCATACAGGAAGTGATTTCGACTAAGCAAAAATTCTGTGATGTATTGCTCAACGATGCTCAAAAGATAATTGCCGGTGAAAAAGAAAAGATGCGCCGCCGCCGATTAATTTTTCCTTTTGAATATGCTGAATTTCAAAACCTGATAAAGGCATTCGGGAACACGTGCCTGGCTCAACGAAATCAGGACCGGAATTTTGTGATCGATAAATTCAACGAGCCGGTGATAAAACAACTTTACTTGTACGTTACTGGCAATTCTTCTTTCACCGGAGATCTCGCAAAGGGATTGTTATTGCAAGGAAAATACGGATGTGGCAAAACAGTTTTGCTCGAAACCTATTCCATGCTTCATAACCATATCGTCAGAAAATTGAATCTGAATTATCCCGTACTTCGGTTTGTCAAATCCGTTCAGCTCCAGGAACAGATTAAAGAGCAGTCCATGGAAATGTTTGTCAAAAGGCCTTTGATCATCGATGAATTCGGAAGGGAATCAAAAACAGTCATGGATTACGGAAATATCAGTCGGCCAATTTCTGAATTATTAAGCCTCAGAAGTGATGTGGGAACCATAACTCATGCCACTTCAAATTTTACATTTAAGACTCTTTCTTCCGATGAATTTTACGGAGGAATGATTGGCGACCGGCTAAAAATGATGTTCAATTTTTTCACTATGAAGGGAGAAAGCAGAAGACAATGAATCAACAATTGACTTTTTCAGGGATACAATTTGGGAATACTCCGACCAGAGAAGACCTCGAAAAGTCACTACGAAACAACTACGGGGGGAGGGGACTGCAAGATGTGTTTTTATTACCATAAAAACCTTCGGTATCTTGTCTGGCAGGAGCCCCTGGTTTTGACCAAACCAACTTGCAGTCCCCTCCCCAAAAAAGCAAAACGAAAGTATATTATGCGACCAAAATTACCGGAAAACGAAAAACGAACCGAGATTATCCGGCTGCTTCTTACTAAAGAGGAAAAGCAGCGATTGGATAGTATGGTGCGTACCGGGAAGTTTGGCTGCCGGAGTGATTATATACGCTTTGCCATATTTCGGAGATCAGTTAAGAAGGAAGTTCACTTGGATTCGGAGACAAAAGAACGGTTGACTAATTTGGACTATGAATTAAATAGGATCGGTGTGAACCTGAACCAGCTCTCTAAAAAGATGAATTCATTTTCTACTTACAATGTTGGAGATAATGACCGGCGTCTGCTAAAACAGACTTTTCAGATGGTGATGCAATGTCTGGCTTTTTTACAAAAACACCTGCGCTAAATTTTTACTATGGTCATCGTAATCCATCAATCGGGCAATACCCAAAATGCTTTGTTCTACAACGAAAAGAAAGTAGAGCAGAAAAAGGCACACTTTTATAAAAGCGGCAATACGCCAACCATAAATCCTTTTGCCGGAACAAAACACGATCGGCTGAATATCCTGAAAGAAATTGAGGAGAGAAACACACGGGTGAAAAAGAAAGGCTTGCATATTTCTGTAAATCCAACAGTAACGGATTTGGTAAAACTGGGAGACAAAGGAATCCGCTCAGAAATCGGAAACTTTATGGGACATATGGGTTATGGAAATCAGCCTTACTTTGTGTATAAGCATTCAGATCTGGACCGGACACACTTTCATATTGTTTCCACACGGATTGATTGCGAAACCGGGAAGAAAATTAAAGACAATTATGAGAAGGAGAAAACACAACGTTTCATCAAATCCCTCGAACAAAAATATGATTTGTCCCAAGAGCAGAACCAGGTACAATCCAATTTGAAATTTTCTGCAGGTAGTAGAAATCTGAAACAGAACCTGGAGAGTTTATTTTATCAGCTAAACCAAATTGAATCCATATCGACAAAACAGTTATACAACAAATCGCTGGAGCTTTTTAATGTGGAGGTTAGGAGGTCGGGAAGAGGACATGTTGTTTTTGTCACGGATGAAATAGGGAATCCGGTTCGTTATCCGATCAGGCTTTCTGAGTTTAAGGAACGGCCAAAGTTCTACTTAACGGCCAAAGCTGAACAGGAAATTCAAATTCCGACACAGGTAATTGATCAATTTCAGTTGGCACAATGGGCAAGAGATCTGAATCGATTGGTGGAGAAAAGTAAAGGACGTAAAAAGGAGCCAAATATGAAATATAAGGTGAAGAATAGAGATCGGGGAATGAGTCTTTGAAGCTAATTGTCTTGGGATTTAAGGAACCTTTCAAAATAAAGATTTATTTTATCTGATTCCCATTTTATCAACGAAAGGTTTAGTAAGGTGGAAATCAGTGGTGAGAAAATGATGGCGATTTTTATGAGCTAATTAATTGAAAATACTATAACTACCCTTAATCATAAATAATTAATCTAAAACTTTTAAAGTAGCCATAATCCTCTTCATCGACCTCCTGATTATATGCCATAATACAATGAAGTGATGCAAACTTGTATTTATATATTCTGATAATTTTGATTATTGAGTTAATGTGTAATTTATGGATTCTCAGGAAACTGGGGATCTTTTTTGGACAAATGAAAAAATGGCGAAAATAAGAATAATTGGCTCAAGTGTTTTAATTAGTGAGTATTAGGAGGGAGTTGTGGTGAAGACATTTTTGAATTTGAAAAAATGTAATTTGATTAAAAGTTATAGAGATCGCAAAAAAAAGGGCATTTAAATTCAGTCGTCCAACAATTAAGAAGAATGTAGGTTTCTCAAAAAGGAGCAATCTTTTCAATGAAACATTTCTTACAATTTGTTACATAAACTAAAATGCCCATAAAATCGACTTAAAATGTAACATTTAAAGGAGCTTTTGTATCGTTGATGGAAGCGAAACCAATAGGCGCAAAATATCTTTGATTCATGATAAACCAATAATTCTGAATCGAGATGAAACAACAGAATGTTTTTACAGTTGCAATTATAATCGCCTTGGGTGGTTTCCTATTTGGTTATGATATTGCTATGATGTCAGGAACCACCACTCAATTAGAAACTTTATACAATTTAAATAGCTTTTGGCTGGGTTTTACTGTGGCTGTTGCTATTATTGGGACCATCATTGGTACATTAATAATAGGTAGGCCTGCAGAAAAATATGGTCGCCGCAAATCATTAATTGTATTATCTGGTCTTTTTGCCTTATCAACTTTAGGTAGCGCTTTTGCAATAAACTGGACAATGCTTCTGGTGTGTCGTTTGATAACAGGTGTGTTACTGGGGTGTATAACAGTAGTAACTCCAATGTTTATCGCAGAGATTTCACCGGCAAAGAAACGCGGACAGCTGGTACTCATGAACCAATTTTTTGTTGTAGCTGCCATATTCTTGGCATTTGCAATTAATTATCTTCTGGCAAATATAATTGAAAGCAACTCTTGGCGTTGGATGATTGGAATTGAAGTCCTGCCTGCTACACTTTTCTTTTTATTACTGAATTTAGTTCCTGAAAGCCCACGTTGGCTAATCAATAAAGGAAGAAGCAAAGAAGCTTTAGGTGTTTTTCTACGTATAGGAGCAGAAAGACCTGAAGAGGAAGTTCGAAATGTAAAAGAATCAGTAGAACAGGAAGAGGCAATGGGACATGGCAAATTATTCGTTAAGGAAAACCGTTTCCCAATACTAATAGCGGTTCTAATTGCGGCCTTCAATCAGCTGGCAGGTATCAATGCCATAATGATTTATGCACCGCGTGTTTTCGAGATGGCTGGCTTTGGGACCAATGCATCGCTCTTACAGTCGATCTCTGTTGGTGCAACCAACTTACTTTTCACGTTCGTAGCATTATTTTTAATTGACAAATATGGCCGCCGCACATTGCTAATGGCGGGTTCGATTGGTATGGTATTTTTCCTCGGAATGTTATCAAAAGCATTCTTTACCGAAAACTACTCGGAACTGGGTGGCTATGGTGTCATGATTTATCTAATGGGATTTATCGCCTTCTTCGCATTTTCACAAGGTGCTGTACTTTGGGTTGTTATCTCAGAAATCTTCCCAAACAAAGTTCGCTCACAAGGACAAGCGCTTGGCAGCTTTACCCATTGGATTTTTGCAGCTGCCTTAATTTGGGGCTTTCCAGTACTGAACAATACTGTTGGTGGAGGTATTTCATTCGGTTTTTTCACAATAATGATGGTTTTACATTTCGTCTTTGCATGGAAAATACTTCCTGAAACTAAAGGAAAATCATTGGAGGACATTCAAAAAGAGCTAATACGATAATAATCACTTTAAAATGGAAATAAAGAATAACGAAATTTTGTGTATTGGAGAGGTGCTGTGGGATTGTTTACCATCGGGAGCAAAGCCTGGAGGAGCGCCAATGAATGTAGCACTTCATTTAAATGCAATTGGGTTAGATATTGCTATTGCGAGCAGAATTGGGAACGACGAGTCAGGTAAAAAACTGAAAGATTTTCTAAAAAGGTCTGGTGTTACTACGAAATACATCCAAACCGATGAATTTCTTTCAACCAGTGAGGTTTTGGTCCATCTGGATGATAATAATAACGCTACCTATGAGATTTGTGAACCGGTTGCCTGGGACAGTATTCTTTTAACTGACGAATTAGTCAAAAAAGCAAAAAGTTCAGGCTTGGTTATATACGGTTCCTTGGCTTCACGTAATCCACTAACGCGAAAGACCATTCTGAAAATGTTGGATAATGAAGGTATTAACCTTATTGATGTAAACTTCCGTGAACCTTATGATTCGCAAGAAGTCGTTGAACAGCTACTGGAAAAAACCGATATAGTAAAATTAAACGATGATGAACTAGTGGTTTTTGCGCAGTGGTACAACAAACATAAAGACGATGAAAAAAGTCTGATAAGGTGGTTTGTAGCACATTACAATATAAAAATGGTTTGCTTAACGAAGGGCGAAAATGGTGCTTTGTTGTATTGCAATGGCGAATTTTATGAACACCCTGGTTTTAAAGTAAATGCGGTTGATACCGTTGGTGCAGGAGACGCATTTCTTGCAGGATTAATTGCATCTCTCCTAAATAAAAAAGAACCTGCCGATGCATTGGCATTTGCTTGTGCAACAGGAGCATTTGTTGCATCAAAAGAAGGAGCGACTCCAAGGTACGACATGGCTGAAATTAATGAAATTTTATCAGGAAACTAAATAGGGAACAAAATGAAACTAATCATTCTAATTATTTCATCTTTATTCATTGCTGCTTTTTCTTTATCGTGTAGCGATGATGATGGACCACTTCCTCCGGTAGTCACTCCTGTAGAAACGATTGAGGAAGTAGTTGCGTTTAAGTTTAATGAAACCTCCGGGAATACCACCGTCGAATCGAATACCAACAATAACTACGAAATATTGGGTAACGGTATTAACCGAATGCCTGGCGTATTGGGTAATGGATTGTTTTTCGATGGCTTGTCAAGCCAGATAACCGGGACATTATCTAGCAGTATTCTTCCTAAAAGTCAGTTTAGTTTGTCTTTATGGGTTTCACCCAGATCGTATCCTATACGCACTTCTGCTATGTTGGCACTGACTTCTGAGGGCTCGAATACTGGAGTGATGGTAGGTATAAATAAGTTTGGTCAGATAGTAGTGAACTACTTTATAAATGGAGTCTCGTATGAACATGTAACTGCCGAAAGTCTGCCAAAAAATGCATGGAGCTCTGTGATGGTAAGCATCAGTCCCAAAAACGGTTTATTGAAGATCTTTCTTGATAAAACGATTATTAAAAATACTACTATCCCGAACGGAAACATCTCATGGCCAGCAGGCAACACTTCGTTCATTATTGGGAAAAATACAAAAGGTGAGCAGATTGGCATTTATGATATTGACTATTTCTCAGGAGCAATAGATGAGTTAATGATATTTTCTGGTCAATTAACTCAAGAAATTGTAAATTCTGAATATAGTAAGTATAGCCCACCATCGCCTCCGGTATCCTATCAATTGGATATTAATTATTCTGATAACTTTTATCGGCCGATATATCACGCTCTTCCCGATTATGGATGGGCAAATGAATCTTACGGACTAATATACCATCAGAATAAATACCACATGTTCTTTCAGAAAAATGAAGTTTTTCTGGGAATCGCTCAACAAAATTGGGGGCACTTCACAAGTTCTAACCTTGTAGATTGGGATGAACAGAATGCCGTTTTATGGCCTGATGAAGGATGGGATAATTTTGGCATATGGTCAGGCTGTGCAATTATACTTAACGATGGTACTCCCGCAGTTGCATATACAGGTGTTGATGGGGTTAAGGCAGGTATCGGTACTGCAACATCCTCCGATAATTATCAGACACTTGTTAAAGATTCGTATAATCCCGTAATTCCTTTCGCACCATATCAGGTAGATATGGATTTTAGAGATCCGTATATCTGGAAAAAAGATGGTACCTACCACATGGTAGTTGGCAGTGGAATATCATCAATAGGTGGTAATCTTGTTTATTATAAAAGTGAAGATTTTAAGAATTGGAATTATGAAGGAATAGCCTTTCAGGGGCGGAAGAGTGAAGGAGAAGGAGCTTTTTGGGAAATGCCTGTTGTTTATGAATTCCCTAATGGAAAAGAAATGCTTTTAGTTCAAAAAACTCCCGATGCGACTCCGGCCATTACAACATATTGGATCGGACAATTCGAAAACGGTGTATTCACTCCTGATTTCGAAAAGGCTAAAAAATTAGAGGTTGTTAATGGATTTTTGTCACCGACGGTAACAGAGGATAAAGAAGGGTTAATAACAGCCATAGGAATTATCCCAGACGAGGTGGATGCACAATTCCAAATGGAGCAAGGATGGGCTCATTTATTCAGCGTACCACAGGTTTGGGAATTAGATGAATCGAATACAATTGTAATTAAACCTCACCCTAATCTGGAGACCTTAAGGGGAGACCAAAAAACATTCACTGGTCTTACATTAGAAGCCACTGGAAGCAACTATCTAAATAATTATAATGAACGTCATTTTGAACTGAACGCAACTATTAATACTGGCGATGCTAATCAGGTAGGATTTATTTTCGGAAAATCTCCTGATGGTAAGGAAGAATATAAAGTATACTACGATTTTACAACACAACAGTGGGTGGTTGACGCTTCAAAATCATCACTTAGTTCATTGGTTCGAAAAGACATTAGGACTGGTTACTATCCTGTTAAACAGGGAGATGTAGTTGATGTGCGTGTTTTTGTTGATGGATCGGTTTTGGAAGTATTCGTAGATAATCAATCACATTTTACAGGACGTTTTTTCCCAACACTTGCTAATGCAACCGGGGTCGACATGTTTGCCAACGGAGGAACTGCAACGGCCGATGTAACAGTTTTTAAAATTACTAACTAAAGATAATTAAAATGAAGAATGCAATGAAAAGCTTATGTTTTACATTAATGTTTTTTACTTCGCTGTTATCTTTTGCGCAACAACGCACCATTTCCGGAACAATAAAATCCGGTGATGGTGAGCCATTGCCTGGCGCTACTGTTGTCGTAAAAGGTACAACGAATGGGACAATTTCGAATTTTGATGGTAACTATCAAATTCAGGTTGGTCAAGGTGATACTTTACTAGTTACCTTTATTGGTTTCAAAGAAGTATCCGCCGTTGTAGGCTCTGAGAGTATCTATGATTTTATTTTAATAGAAGACACCGAGCAATTGGAAGAAGTGGTTGTTACGGGGTATGCAGTTGAAAAGAAATCAGACATAACGGGAGCAATTTCGATCGTGAAAACCGAAGAATTGGACATGGTTTCTACTCCTAATGTGATCTCGAAACTACAGGGTAGAGTACCGGGCTTAACCCTCACTTCTTCCGGAGTTCCCGGAGGTAACGACACCCAAATTTCTATACGTGGTTTAACTTCAGTATTTGGAGGAACTGGCCCGCTTTGGGTAATAGATGGTGTACAAACAACATCTCCGGCAGGTTTAAATCCTAATGATATTGGCAGTATTCAGGTACTTAAAGATGCGGCTTCAGCAGGTATTTACGGTACAGAAGCAGCTAGAGGTGTAATTATTGTGACAACCAAACAAGCCGAAAGCGGAAAAGCCAAAATAACATTAGACAGTAGGGTGACTCTGAATACCGTCCGTGACAATTTTAGTGTGTTAGGCTCGCAGGAATGGTTAGACGTAAGATATATTGCCCAAGGAAATGTTCCTGTTACCGCAGGTAATATAACTTATACTCCAGGTACGCCTTTACCTGAGTTTTTGGATTCAGATAATAACCTAAGGGTGTCAAATACTGACTGGATAAATGTTATTCTGAAAAATTCCATTTCCACCACTACTGACTTTGGTTATTCAAATGGTAGTGAGAGGTATAAAGTTTTTATGGGACTGGGGTATAGTAAAGACGATGGGGTGATAGAGCATACTTACTACGAACGTACAAACTTCAGGTTAAATTCCAGCGTTAATTTCTTCAATAATAGACTTACAATCGGTGAAAACCTTACAGTATCAAATTTTCAGGAAGTTAAAGGCAACTCGATGGAAGATGCCTTGTTACAAAATCCATTGATTCCAGTATATGGCGAAGATGGAACTTGGGGAGGCCCTGTTGGAGCTGGTCTTCAGGACAAATGGAATCCATTGGCAATTTTATACATTAACAGGAATAATGTACAGAAAACCTGGAGAACCTTTGGTAATATTTATGCCGACCTAACTATTGTTGAGGGATTAAAATTCAGTACGAAACTTAACTTCGATAATAATCGCTTTAGGTTTAACGAGCAGACAGAAGCTTTTAATCAGAATGGAAGTATCTTAGGAAACTTGGTGTATTTGTCTGGTGGAGAAGAGGTTGCTCGTTATTCCCGAAATAGAAATAACATGGACACCTATATCTTTACGAATCTGTTAACCTATGGTCGCGAGTTAGGTGTACATTCATTAAACGCATTTGTAGGTCACGAGGTATATCGAAAAGACCAGGATAACAGTTATTATCGTGTTCAGGTTCCTTATGGTACGGAGGTTGATTTTGAAAATATTGAAGCCTACGATATTCTTGCAGATAATAGTAATCTTGATGCTTATGGAATAGGTGCAGATAGCAGAAGAGAGTCTATGTTTGCAAAAGCATCATACGACTTTAAAGACAAATATTACCTTTCTGCCAGTATTAGACGAGATGGCTCTTCTCGCTTTGGGCGCAATAATAGGTATGCCATTTTCCCAACAGCTTCAATTGGATGGACTATAAGTAACGAAAATTTTCTATTAAACAGTGAAATCGTAAATAACTTAAAACTCAGAGCTTCTTGGGGAGCTAATGGTAATGCCGACATTCTTGAATATGCACAATATTCTATTTACCAGCAAGCCATAGAGAATAGTAATTATGATTTAAACGGTGGTGGTAGTGGTGAAATTGATTTAGGTGTATCTCCCAATCAAGTCGGTAACCCGGATTTAAAATGGGAACAATCCTATCAAACCAATGTGGGAGTAGATGCAAGTTTATTCAACAATAGAATAAGCTTAGTATTAGATTTATACGAAAAGAAAACCTCTGATTTATTATTACAGGTCATTCAGCCTTCTGTATTGGGAGAGGCCGGCAAAACTTTATTTTTTAATGCAGGTGATATGACCAATAAGGGGATCGATGTGGTACTAGGCTATAGGTCCTCTCCACAAAAAGCATTTACTTTTGGAGCCGATCTCACATTCTCTGCTTATGAAAATGAAGTAACAGATCTAAGCAGCTCAGATAATTTCATTTTAGAAGGGGTGTCTTATACAGGAGTTGGACATCCAATTGGTTCCTATTTTGGGTATATCGCCGATGGTTTATTCAGGACTCCGGAAGAAGTGGCTGTACATGCAGTACAACCTGGAAAAGCTTTAGGAAACATCAGGTACCGAGACCTTAATGGAGATGGAGTGATCAACCAGGATGATAGAACAATTATAGGAAATCCACATCCCGATTTTATTTACGGAATAAATCTATATGCAGGTTATAGGAGCTGGGAATTTAATGTGTTTTTTGATGGAAGACAGGGTAATGACATGTATAATGCTCAACGCGAAATGCTTGACTTTGCATACTTTGGTTTTAATCATGGAAGAAACACTTTAGATGCCTGGGCTGTCGATAATGCTAATTCTCTTATTCCTGGATTAAGTACCTCAGATGTAAACGATCAAAAAAGAGCTTCTACATATTTTGTTGAAGATGGTTCTTATTTTAGGCTAAAGAGTGTCAATATTGGGTACAACTTTTCAACTAAAACAGACAGCTTTTTTAAGAAATTGGGACTTGATGCTGGTAAATTCTATGTACAGGCAGAAAACCTGATGACCATAACTTCTTTTACAGGGTTTGACTACGAAGTGCCTGGGCTTAGCAGGACAGGCATTGGTATTGCAGGAATGGGTGTGTACCCACACACTAAAACGTATAGTTTCGGACTTAACCTACAATTTTAAAAAGATGAAAAAATTACTATTAATAATATTTGCAGCATTATTGCTTGTTTCATGTCAGGAAGACTTTCTGGATGTTGCGCCGGAAAATGTAGTTTCTGAGGAAAATTTGGATCCTGAACAACTTGTTGTTAGTGCCTATAGTGGATTAGACTATAGATTTAACACCGGTGAATTTAGAGATAATTGGCCCTTTGACCATGCTCCATCTAATTGGTGTTTCTCCGATATTAGAAGCGGAGATGCTTATAAAGGAGGAGGCGGTGTTGGTGATAATCCTGGAGGCGGAATGCATGCTCTGGAAATTCATCAAGTATTTCCCTCTTCAGAAAATGTTTACAATTTATGGCGAGCCTTGTATTTTGCAATATTCAGGGTGAATAGCGCAATAGTAGTACTCAATAACACATCTGATTTTTCCCAAAAAGAATTAAGGATTGCGGAATTGAAAGTTCTGAGAGCCCATTTCTATTTCGAACTAATGAAAAATTTTGGCTCTTTTGCTTACATAGATGAAAACACACCAGTTGAAGATGTTACCAGTATTGAAAACTCTTTTGATTCATCATTTTTATGGGGTAAAATTGAAGAGGACTTAAATACTGCTATTTCAGTATTACCAGAGACTCAAGAAGACTTAGGTAGAGTAAACAAACTGGTTGCCTATGCATATTTGGCAAAGGCTAAATTATTTCAAGGACAATGGAGTGAGGTAATAACCTATGCGGATAAAGTTATAGCCGGACCATACAGGTTGGTTGATGACCTTGAAAAACTTTACTCAACGCCTGGTTATGGCAATGATGAAAATGTATTCGCTATTCAGTACTCTGTAAACGATGGATCGGAATTCGGGAACTTAAATTTTGGAGATTTAATAAATTCTCCTGATTCTCCGGCTGATGATCCCAATCACCCATATTTAAATGGAGACGATTTTCATAAACCTTCACAAAACATAGTGAACGCATTTAAGGTAAATTCGAGTGGGCTACCGTTATTAGATTCGTATAATAACTCTGATTTGGAGTACGACGATACTTCAACTCCAGTAGATCCAAGACTGGACCACTCAATAGGTAGACCAGGAATAACATGGAAGCATTGGGAAAACATGCCCATGCGAGTTAACTGGAACAGGGATGTGCCAACTTACGGCTATTATGTAGTAAAAAAATATCAAATAGATCCTTACTCTGATTTAAGGGCATCAGGAGGTTTCCCTTGGGCAAAAGGAGCTTTGGATTTTCCAATAATTAAATTTAGCGATGTACTATTGTGGAAAGCCGAAGCAGCAATAGAATTAAGTGACGTGGCTACAGGAATGAGTATTATTAATCAAATTCGTACCAGGGCAAAAAATACACCCCGTGTGTATGACTTTAACAGTCCCTCGCAAGATGCAGCCACTTATTCTATAGAACTGTATCCTACAGAAGTAACACAAGATTATGCAAGAAAAGCTTTACGATTAGAAAGACGTTTAGAGTTGCATAATGAAGGACATCATTTTTATGATTTGGTTAGGTGGGGTATTGCCGAGAGTTGGATCAATAACTACATGTTTAAAGAGAGTACTAAAAGAAGTTATTATGCAGGAGCATCATTTACTTCGGGAAGAGATGAATACCTTCCAATTCCACAAATTGAAATTGATGCATCAGGTGGTGTTTACCAACAACGTTCAGGATATTAATCCATGAATTAGACAAAATAATTAACCTATTTATGAATATTAAAAAGAAACGATAAAATGAAAAATTCAATTAAAAATATATACAGATGGATTCCTGTTCTTTTTTTCGGAATCACTTTAGCCTTATTCACAAACTGTGAAGATGACATTAAATTTGAAGATATGGTGCCTGACTATACTCATTCGATTATGAGGTCTTTCTCTGCTAATGGACAAAAGGCAACTATTGATCATACTAATGGTGTGGTAAATTTAATTTTACCTGCTGGCGCAGATGTCAGTTCTGTTTCCGTTGATATGACACTTCCAGAAGGAGCAACAATAGAACCTGAATCAGGAAGTACACTTGATTTTTCTTCCGGCCCGGTAATTTTCACAGTTACCAATAACGAGGTGAGCAGAGAATATACAGTTACCATCGCTGCCTATGGAGATCCGATGATTATGACTTTTGCCATTGGTGAAAATGTAGGTGTAATTGACCAGGTAAATGGGACAATTGACGTTACGATTGGAAGTGAGGAAGATATTAAAGCATTAACACCTCAGTATACTATACCTGGAGGGACTACTGCGTCTCCACAATCTGGAGTAATAAATGATTTTACAGCCCCTGTTAAATATACCGTTTTATCTGACGACGGATTTACCGGGAAATCATATATTGTTACTGTAACACAACTGGCAGCTCCTGTAATTGATGTTTTTGCTACATCTGAAGATGTTTGTGCAGTAACAGGAGTTATTGATAATGATGCATCGACAATTAACATTATTCTACCTGCCGGATCAGATTTGTCTTCTGTTTCGCCTGTAATTACATTAAACGATGAATTAACAGTATCTCCAACTTCAGGTGAGGCTCAGGATTTTAGTCAGGGGCCGGTAACTTATATTGTTACAAATTTAGAAGGTTTAACCACAGAATACCAAGTTACAATATCATCGCAGGAATCTACCAACAAAGTGGTCTTTTTAGGAGAAGCTGATTGTATAAATACCCTTGAAGATGACGATGCAAAAGCAGCAGCAGAATATTTGAAAGCTCAATATCCGGATGACTTTGCATACATTAAAATTGCCAACATAACAGAAGAGGCCTTGGCGAATACGAATGTTGCCATGTTATATTACCTGACTCCGCTTACAAATGGGACACAGTATTTTGCTACTTCAGATAATGTGATGACATTATTGCCAGCAGAATTGCAGCCAGGAGCGGCTCAGGCAGGTGCTTTAACAAGTTGGGTAAAAGGTGGTGGAAACTTATTCCTTGCTGGTGACCCAACATCATTTATTCATGTTTTAGGTCGTATGCCGGCAGATTATAATGCCGATAGAGGTTTAGGAAATTACAGATATACCGAGTTTGGCTGTGCCGATGCTGGTGGTTGCGTAGATTACGACAAACCGGTAGATGATATTTGGGGATTAGGTGTAAGAGATGCTAACAATTCAGGCGATAGAAGGGGACATCCGATATTTAATGGATTGACATTTGAAGGGGATGGAGAACTTTATCTAAACAATGCCGGTACCCGGGAAGCAAGATTAATTTGGTGGCAGCACATGGATGGTATTTTAACTCCCGGATGTTGTGGACAAGATGCGGCTTTAGTGTTTGAACAATCTGTTAATGCCGTTAAATTGGGAACACTACGTTGGATTGGAGATGGTTTTGGCTACGGTGCAGTAGAGTTTCTACCCACAAACGGAGCAGTTGAACCAAACTTCGACTCGAACATCTCAACAGATTTCGCGGGCAAGGTAATTACACTTGAAAATACAATTATTGGTTACGAGTTTGGCTCAAATGACGGAAGACCTAATGATTATCAAGGCAATATTGAGATGCTTACTTCGAACATTATTGATTATTTAAATAATTAAAGTTCAATAAAATGAAGAGAATAGTCTATATAAATATAGTAGCGATTGTAACCCTGTTACTAGGGTTGCAATCCTGCAACGAGAGGGAAAACTATATGGATGGCCCATCGGTTCTCGATATAGTTGAAGATGTTACAATCAATAGTAAAAGTGCTGAAATTGACCATTTGTCCGGCACCATAAATATCAGTTTGGCAGGTGGTACCGATTTAAGTTCTGTGGTATTTGAGGCAACTGTGCCCGATGGAGTCACTGTAACACCCACAAGCGGCTCAAGTCTTGATTTAAATAGTCCTACTCAGGTTGTTGTAAGTAACGGGTTTTCAGAAAGAACCTATATGGTTCATGCAACGTTGCTGCCCTCGAAAGTAGCTTTTTTGGGTGACGGTACAACTATTGCAGAAATAGCCGATGATGATGTGAAAGCTGCAGCCCAGTGGACAGAAGCAACTTATGGAACTGACTTTATTTACATTTCTTTCGATGAATTATCGGATGAAGCACTGGATGGAGTTAATGTTATAGTATATGTTTACGACAATGTAGGAACTTCAGACCAACCGGCAGCCTTATTAGAAAAACTGAATGTGCTTTCTAAGTTTTATGTACAAGGTGGTAAAATTGTAGCCGGATTGTTGGGGACAGGCCTTGTTGAAGAGTTAGGACGTGACAATTCCGGTTTAAGAAATATAATTGGAACAGGAGAAGGAGGCAATAATCCGGATACTTGGGGAGTTGGTTTTTCCGGTTCTGAGGTCGCTAATATTATTTCTGCTGGTTTAGACTTCTATGCGCCAAATATGGCTTACGTAATCGACGCTGGATATAAAGAAGACCATAATGCTTTGTGGAATTTAGGCTCTATTACCAACGCGCCATATACCACCTTTAATTCGCTTTATGGCGCCGAACCGATTGCTGCATGGGATTGGGCTGTTGGCGGACAGGGTTTTGCAGGTATTATTGTCTGGAACCCATTTGATAGGTTCGAAGGTTATATCATTACAATTGGAATTGGTGGTATGGAATGGAATATGAACGATGGCCGCGACAATCCGTATTTAAGCAATGTGCATAAGATATATAAGAATAGTATTGATTATTTATTGAACAAATAAAATTCATTTTATCTGAATTGAAACATAAAGAGGCTGTTTAAGCAGTTTATTTAGGCAGCCTCTTTTTATGCCTACAATTTTTAACAACATTTCCAACTCAAATCTGGTAAAATGAAACTGAAATACATACCAATATTAATTGTATTTACTTTCTCCTTTTTAATTGCTTGCACCAAACGGCAAAAGTACAACGTCAATTGGTCATTTGAAGAGGATACGAAGAACGAAACTTTAAAGGCGGTTCAATCTTTGAAAGAAAACCTTGAATTAGTGCCTGGAATTTTGGGAAATGGTTTGCGAACGGATGGATATTCCACGTTTTTACAAACAAAACTTCCTGAGAACGTATCAAATATCTCAGTAGAAGCCTGGTTTGCGCTGGAAACTTACCCGACGGATACCGCTGGATTTTTCTCATTTCAACAAGATGCCAACAATTGGATAGCTGCTAATATCAATCAATTTGGAGAATTAATGCTCTCGGTTTGTGTTGCTGGAAAAACAGAATGGTATCCGACAAGTGTGCAACTTCAGAAATTTGAATGGTTCAACCTGGCACTTGGTATTTCCGAAAGCAAAGCTGCTCTATTTGTAAATGGTGAACCTATTCTTAGCACCCCGGTTACCGCTTCTCAAATGGTATATTCGTCTTTATTTATTGGACGTGATTCACGTGAAAGCAAAATTCATATTTTCCCGATTAACTATATTAACGGGATAATTGATGAAGTAAAAGTTTGGTTCAAGCCATTAACAGAAAACGATTTTGATAGACAAGAAATTAAGGAATTCGCTCAACATAAACCAGATTTATCTATACCCTCAAATCGTTTTGAAAGTGATTTTAATCGTCCGAAATACCATGTTTTGCCGGCAGCGAACTGGACAAACGAAACACACGGGTTAATTTATTACAACGGAAAATATCACATTTTCAATCAAAAGAACGGTACGAATGTCTATTTGGGAAGAATAAACTGGGGACATTATAGTAGTTCGGATTTGGTTCAGTGGACCGAACACCGTCCGGTATTAACTCCCGAAAAAGGTTATGACCAATACGGAATCTGGTCGGGGCATGTAGTTATAGATGATAATGGCAAGCCAGCAATAATGTATACCGGAGGTGATGGTAAAGAATTCGGAATGTGCTTGGCAACTCCTAAAGATGAAAGTTTAATTGTCTGGGAGAAATATAAGAATAACCCTCTTGTTCAGGGACCTCCCGAAAACTTTTCACGAATCGACTTTCGCGATCCCTATTTATGGAAAGAGGGGGGCAACTGGTACATGATAGTTGGTTTTGGGTTGGTTGAAGGTGAGGAAGAGAAAGGTACCGTGTTGCTCTACAAATCATCTGATATGAAGACCTGGGAATATTTGCACCCGTTATTTAAAGGAAATCGCTCCGTTGATGATACCGGTATATTTTGGGAAATGCCTGTGTTTTGGAAAATAAATGGAAAATACATCCTTTTGGTGAATCCAACTCCTCATGACGGAAAACCTGCAGTTACTGTTTATTGGACTGGTGATTTTGTAGATGAAAAATTTATTCCCGACCATAAAATACCGAAGCGTCTGGAAGTAATCAATCGAATGTTATCTCCATCCGTAAGTTTTGACGAAAATGGACAAACAACAGCTATTGCAATTATACCTGATTTGATTCCGGCAGAAATGCAGATGCAGCAAGGCTGGACCCACCTTTACAGCATGCCGCGCACGTGGGACCTGGTTGATGGGTACATCTATCAGCAGCCACATCCGGCACTGAAAGCTCTTCGTACTAATGAAGAAAGCATTGCTGAAAAGGAAATCAAAGCGGGTGAAAAGCTGCTTCTTTCTAACGGTAAACAGCAATTGGAAATTATGGCCAAAGTGATTTCGAAAGACTGTGAAAAGTTCGGATTCAACATTGGTAAAAACAAAGAAAACGGGGAAGAAACCCGAATATACTTCGACCTTAAAACCGACGAAATGGTTGTTGATCTAACGAGATCAAGCCAAAACGAGTTGGTTGAAAAGAAAATTGAAAAAGGGCAATATGAAATTAACTCAGATGAAGAGATAGAGATTCAACTTTTTATTGATGGCTCAGTAGTAGAAGGATTCATTAATGGAAAAGATGGTTTTACAACCCGTATTTTTCCAAAATATGAGAATAGCAATCAAGTTGAGTTTTTTGCAGAGGGTGGAACTGTTCTAATTGAAGAACTAAAAGTCTGGGAACTAAGAAGCAGTAATAATCAAACAGACTTTTTACTGAAATAATTCAATAATTTTTACCGAATTGCCACTTAAATAGATAATTGAACGAGAATAAATATTTCAAGAAATATATAATGAAGACAATACTAATTCTTTTTACAGCAGTGCTAATATTTGGTTGCACTACCAAAACAAATAATCCAGAAGTAATCATTGAAGCTAACACTTATTATTCTGAAAACTATCGTCCACAATTTCATTTCACACCAGAAGAAAAATGGATGAACGATCCCAATGGGATGTTTTATTATGAGGGCGAATATCATTTGTTTTATCAGTATTATCCGGATTCAACGGTTTGGGGACCGATGCATTGGGGACACGCAGTAAGTACTGATCTTATTCACTGGAAACATTTACCGGTTGCATTGGCACCTGATGAGAATGGATACATATTTTCAGGAAGTGCCGTAGTTGATTGGGAAAACACTTCAGGTTTGGGAGAAGATGGACTACCTCCATTGATTGCAATTTTCACTTATCACAACCCTGTTTTAGAGAAAGAGGGAAAAATAGATTTTCAAACACAAGGAATTGCATATAGTAACGACAAAGGCCGTACCTGGACAAAATACGGTGAGCCTGTTTTAAAAAATCCTGGCATCCGCGATTTTCGTGACCCAAAGGTGATGTGGTACGAAGAATCCAAAGAATGGATTATGACACTGGCCGTAAAAGACCATATTGAATTTTATTCGTCACCTAACTTAATCGATTGGCAAAAGGAAGGTGATTTTGGAATAGATTTAGGTGCACATGGTGGCGTATGGGAGTGTCCTGACTTATTTGAGATGGAACTTGAGGGAAGCGATGAAAAACAATGGGTACTTTTGGTTAGTATTAATCCTGGTGGACCAAATGGTGGTTCTGCAACACAATATTTTGTGGGCGACTTTGATGGCAATACATTTACTACAGAACAGTCTGACACAAAATGGCTGGATTACGGGAGGGACAATTACGCTGGTGTTACCTGGAGCGATATCCCAAAAGAAGATGGACGTCGACTATTTATCGGCTGGATGAGTAACTGGAGTTACGCTACTGTTGTGCCAACAGAAAAATGGCGCAGCGCAAATACAATACCGCGGGAGTTGGTTTTGGAAATTTACAATGACGAATATATTTTGGCTTCAAATCCTGTAGATGAGTTAAAAGAAATTCGCGGTGAGAAAATTGAGCTGTCAGAGCAAGTTGTTTCCAGTTCGGTTGAACTTGAAATGCCAAAAATTGAACTCATGTGCTCCGAAATGAAACTGAATTTTAACTTAAAGCCGGATTCAGGGGATAATGCGCCCGAAGAGTTTGGTATTGTTTTAAAAAATGACAAAGGTGAGTATTTTAAAATTGGATATTACCACACTGAGAATAAATTTTACACTGATCGTTCAGAAGGAGGTATTTGTTCATTCTCCGATAATTTTGCAGGACTTCATACAGCGGATTATAAAGCCGGTGAAACCATGAACATTCATCTATTTGTTGATAAAGCCTCTGTGGAGGTGTTTGTCGATGGAGGAAAGTTAGTTTTTACCGACATTGTTTTCCCAAAAGAATCATACGATAAGATAGAATTGTTCTCAACAAATGGAAGTGTTAAGCTCTATGAAGCAGAAGTTTGGAGTTTAAAATCTGTTTGGTAAGTATAGTTTGAAGTTTGGTAGGCAAAGGCCCGGTGCATGCATCGGGCTATTTTTTTGCATAGTCGGATGGAGAAATCCCAAATTGTTTCTTAAAACACTGTGCGAAGTAGGAAGGAGATGAAAATCCAACTTCATGAGCAATTTCTGCCATACTTTTTCCGCTCGTCTTAATCAGTTCAAGGGATTCTTTCAGCTTCACTAATCGGACATATTCGCTTCCCGACATTCCGGTTAGTTTTTTTACTTTTCTGTACATTTGTACTCTTGATAGACCTGCCAAATCACTCAGCTCTTCTACCGTAAACTCTTCTTTTTGAATATTATCCTTCACTATCTTGGAAATTTTATCTAGAAAGTTTTTATCCAATCTTGAAATATTATTTTGTTCATCTTCAATAATATACTGGCTTTTGTAACGTTCGTGAATTTTTTTACGCAGGTCAAGCAATTTTCTAATCCTGATTTGTAGATGCTCTTTGCTAAAAGGTTTGGGAATATAAGAATCCGCTCCTTCTTCAAGGCCCTCCAACCTTTGTTCAAGTGAAGACTTTGCCGTTAACAGGATGATTGGAATATGGCAGGTTTTCAGATCATTTTTAAGTTGATGGGTTAATTCCAAACCGTCCATCTCTGGCATCATTATATCGCTCACAATTACATCTGGTTCTTCTTCTTCAATCATTTTTAAGGCAATTTTTCCATTTTGGGCTTCAAAAACGTCGTATGTATCCTGTAGACATTCTTTCACATATGACCGTACGTCATTGTCATCTTCAACAAGCAGAACAACTGGTTTTGGTATGGAGTCCGGTGTTTTGATTGTTGCCCCTTTATCATTGTCCACATTCTGGTTGGTATTACTATAACCCAGCAGATCTTGCACCAACGGTTTTTGACATTCATCCTTTATTTTTTCTTCCTGGGTTAAATGTGCATCTCCCAATGGAAGTTTTACTATAAATGTTGTTTTTTTACTTTCAATGCTCTCAACAGTTATTCTACCGCGGTGCATCTCAACAAATTCCTTTGATAAAGCCAGTCCCAGTCCTGTCCCTTTCAAATTGTCTGTTTTGTCAACCTGATAAAAACGGTCAAAAATATGATTGATATGTTTTTGTGAGATTCCTTTTCCGTTATCCGTGACTTCAATTATCAGTTGTTCTTCCCACAAAGATTTTACAGTGAGTAGTTCTTTTCGAAGTTTAATTATAATAGTGCCACCTGTTGGTGTAAATTTAAATGCATTGGAAACAAGATTAAATACAACTTTGTCTAGTTTGTCCCAATCAAACCAGGCTTTAAGTTGCGATAAATTGGTGTCGAAAATCAAATTAATCTGTCTATTCTCGGCAAGCGACAAAAATGATTCATGAATATCGCTAAGAAATTTAACCACATCATAATGACCTGCCTGAAGTTTCATTTTTGAATTTTCTATTTTTCGGAAGTCCATGAGCTGGTTGATCAACTGGAGTAACCTCAATGAGTTCTTATGCATCAGGCTAACTCGTTTATAAATATTATCCGGTAAATCAGATGTCTTTAAAAGATCCTCAAGAGGGCCGACAATCAGAGTGAGAGGTGTTCTGAATTCGTGAGAAATATTTGTAAAAAACTTCAGTTTTTCTTGCGTAATCTTTTCTACTTTATCTGATAGCTTTTTTAATTCTTTCTTTTGCTTTTTGAGATGAATGTTAGCATCCTTTAATTTATAAAATGATCGAACGAGCAAGAACATTAAAAGGATAACAAGCACGAAAGTGCCTGTAACTAGATATAACATGAACTGTTGAAACTTAAACTTTTCACCCAGGTTCAGTAGCATATCCTTAGATTTGGAAATATCGGTTTGAAGTGAGTTGATTTTATCAAATTGTTTCCTGATTATGTCAACATTTGAGCGGTCTACAAGTGTCGTACTTAGTAGATTTTCTTTTTCGAACACCTCATTGTGCAGAATTTTTGACGCAATCTCAATCGCTTCTTTTCCTCCAGTTGGGTATATTAGAGTGGCAGAGAGAATTCCTTTTTCAACCATTTCTATTCCTCCTCCTGCATTAGGTAATCCGTCGATTCCAATTATTAAAATATGATCTTCGTTTATCGATTGATTAATAACATTCCTGGCCATTACCGCATAATCATCATTGAATGCAAAGATTGCATCAACATCGATGTCTCTTTTGATGATCTCAGATAAACTGTCAGTCACAACTTCAAGTGTCTCAGTTGTATTAATCCTCATAATATTTTGAAGTTGAGGAAAATTCTCCAGAGTTTCATTAAAACCGCGGGTTCGCTCAATAGCTGGTGAAGAAGTTAAACCTCCCATAATTTCTACAATATTACCCTTGTTGTTAAGCCTATTGGCGATGTAACTTGCAGCAACTTTCCCAATCATGTAATTATCACCACCTACGTATGCCGTATAATTATCTGAATTGATTCTTCTATCAACCAATACTACCGGTATACCTTTTTTAAATACCGCATCGATAACCGGTTGTACGGGATCAATTTGATAGGGAGATACAATTAACAAGTCGATACCCATTTCAACCAATTCGTGAATCTGTTGCACCTGTAGGTTGGCATCGTCATAGGACTGTTTTATGATCAAGGATAAATCATCATGAAACATTATTTCACGCTCCATTTCAGCTTCCATATTTAGTCGCCAATCTCCATGTTGGGCACACTGAGAAAAACCTATTAGGTATTTATCTTTGGCGAATCCATATTCTGAAATGAAAAGAAGGAGTAGAATCGTTGATATTTGTTTTAAAAAAAAACTCATTCCTAATATTTGAAAAGCCTGACTAAAATAGAATAAATTTGCTTAACGTTATTACCAAACTAAATAAATCGAGTGCTAGTCCCATTCTTATTCTGGGGACTCATTAACATTATTATCAATAAATAAATTAACGGTCTGAAAATTAGATTCATATTTATAAGAAAAGGTGATAAGCTGTGAGTAATTTTATCATTGGCGGAGGGCATATTAAGAAACAGATAATTATTTCAGTAAATATTGTGGATAAGTTTGGAACACCGGCCAAAAGTAGCATCCTAGACCGATCCAAAGTTTATAGTACAACAATGTACTTCTAAAAAACACAAAAGATGGATACAGTTTATTTTGACGGCTGTCCACATACTAAGAGGCCTCTCGGATGCTGACGGTATAACCTGTTCTCTTGGTGCAGTTTTAAATGTGCAAAATAATCTTCGATATTAGAATATTAATTCAATACATTGCCTTCGAAGGAACCTTATTTAAGTTCTTTTGATTATTGTTGAAGCTATTAACGGTATGGAATGGTACACTGTTTTGTTCCTTTTGCTTTATGTGAAATAAAAAAATACAACAAAACGAAACAGAGAATATATTGATTAATTGTTTGTCGCTATTCCATTTAGAAACCATTGTTTTAAGTTTTGTTAGACAAATGGCACCATGGATATGACGGGCTGTTTGTATACATGCAAACTATACAACAAAACCTGATACTATTCTCCAATATCAGGCTTTTGTAATATCCCTAATGATTCTTGTATTCACACCATTTCTTCATGATTTAGAGTTGATATGGAATTTAAACAAAACGATAAACACGAATCTGCTTTAGAAAAATGGTATTACTCTGTATCGAGTTTTATCAACCTAATTTTATCCAGCATAGCCGTGTTGATTTTACCATCCATGTTGTTATTCCATTCTTCAAAAATCAGTTTAATATTGTTACTACCTTTTAGTAGCTTGACTCTTGTTGAGTTTGACCATCCCCAGTCCGACCACTCATCCTGTCCCCGCTGTGGAAATACCTGAACACCCTGATAATCATTGTTTACATACAAACTACGTATGGCACAATTATTATCTGTGTTCCAAGGGCCCGTCCCGTTGGAATAACGGAGATCGATTAGATAACTACCAGGAGTTTCAACAGTTACAGGAACTTCAATTTCAGTATTTGTTGTATAACTGGTTTCGATAAATCCAGTACCAGAAAAGTTGGTGTAATTGGCACTTGAAGGACTAATATAATTTTCTAACTCAAATACTAATTCATTCTCCGAAGAACAATTTGCTGAAGGTTCACTTCCAAACGATTCACTTCCCTCATCGTCAACAGCAGTTACCGAGTATTCGCTGAAACCTTTTTTTTCAGGAATAAAATATTCTGTACTGGTTGATTTCAAAAAAGCTCCGTCTCTATATATTTTATAAGATTTAGCCTCTTTTACCGGATTCCAGGTAATTTTTGAATTTTCAAATTTGATTTGTGGATTAGGCAAGGAAAATTTGTTAGCGACCAAATTTATACCAAAAGAAGAAAAACTTTTATTCTTCATTTTAATATGCACATTGTGTTTTCCTTCTAGTTCTGAAGGGAAAAATGCGTTATCAATTGCGTGCCCATCAAGCATGAAAAACTCAATTTCATTTCCAAAGCCATCGACTTCAATATCAAGAACTGCTTTCCTATACTTAAAATTCGATAAGGTTCTTGTTCCTTTATACGATTCAGGAATCACGGGATTAAAACGTATACCATCAACATCAAAATGCATCCCGATAAATAAACGATGTACCATGGCAAGGTTACCAGCCATACTCCAAAGCATACGATGAGAGTTTATTTCTGTACCAACATAATCGCCATTTTCAGCTACAAAATTTTCATAGTTTGACAGAAATAAGGCTGCCGCACGATATATTGATGCCAGGCCATGTTCAAGCGCCACTTCGTTACCAACCTTTGCTGCCGCTATATTCCAAAATGACTGCACAAAAGGCCAGATACCGTTATTGTGATAGGGCGGAATTCCGGGGATTTGAGGATAAATACAGGTCGTTCCAAATTCGGTAACCGGTGAATTTGATAAGATACTTTCAGCCTGATTTTTATCGGCAACATCGAATAGTACCGCGAGCGCTTCTCCCAGTGCCTCAAAACGTGGTGATTGTATCAGTGAATTTCGTCCATAAAGATACTGTGCATAATAACCTTTGTCTTCCATCCAAAGGTATTTGTTTATGCCTGTTTTTATCTCGTTTGCTCTCTGCAAATATTCTTCGGAAGGTTTGTTTAAAAGCCTGGCCATTTCAGCCAGAATAATGTGAGCCTGGTAATGAACTACGTTGGTTCCCAGATTCTCAGAAACGTAAATATCCATGTTCGACATCCACTTGGGGTAGGTTTGCTCCCGCCAGTCGAGAAACGACGATTCTCCCTTGTACATTCCGGTGGTCCCTGATCGCAAAGTTTTCATATCATCATCCAGGGTATTTTTAATAACATCGAAAGCGTATTCCAGCCATTCCTCTTCTCCGGTAACTTTGTAGATTTCCCAGGCAGCTAATGCCCAAGTGGTGCGGTCAGACGAAACAGGCCAGGCACCACCGGAGCCTGTATCCTGAACTATTCGTCCACGCTTCACTTTTTTCATTAAACTGATTTTGGCTACTTCTGGCTCGTGATAAGCAAAAGCTAACAAAGTGCTGTAACTCACATCGCGGGTCCAAACTCCTCCCCATTTTGCTCCTGTACGAAGTGTGCTATCCGGCTCGATATTCAATAAAGCTTCTTCAAGGGCCAGATTGTACAGTGCATCAACAATAATCTGCTCCGAATGATAAGCTGGTTTTGCAGCAACATTTCGAGATAAATTCCATTGTTTTGCCTGATGTTCGTCGCTACTAGTAGGATTTAGCAAAACTGTCAGCTCATAAATTCCATCATGGTTTTCATCCTTCAGTTCCAGATTGTTTTCTTCCAGATTGGAAAAGTCCCAGGTTAGTGGCTCAGAACCACCAGCAATATAAACTCCTTTAAAATCAGATTTTGCAATTCTGCTTCCGTCAAAAGCTTCATAATAGCCTTGTTTGTCGAAAGCGTCTAAAACTTCTGACATATCCAGCCTGAAGGTGTACAAATAATTAACCGGAAGTTTGGATCCGTTATTTTCAGCGACTTTACCGTCTGACTCACCAAACTTTATTAATGGAGAACTGTTTTCGTCACCAATCATAATCCAGTGGTCTTCCCCGGAAATCATTTCATTATCCTTTTCATTAATACTGAATTTGAAGGTAATTAGCCGCGAATAATTGTCGGATGCGGTACTTACATAGTTTGAAACCAGGTTTGTCCGGGAATTCGCTTTCGATTCGTAATTTCCCTGAACAACCTTATCCGTAAAAACCGAGAATTCATTTCCTTTATAGAGCATATCTGATTTTTTTTGGCAGCCCGCAAAAAGAAACAGAATGAATAGTATTGCAATAAGTCGTGTCATATTTTTCTGATTTTAAAGCCTATTTATTGGTCACAAACTATTCAAGCTCCAGAACAATTGTGCTCCAATATTTTAGTTGAGGTACTGTAAGTAATACTTCACCATTCTGCTGGGTAAAATTCAACGATACCGATGTTCCTCCGTTTGCATCGGGTGAAGCAAACCAAATACTGCTTACCTTCTCTGAAATATTTATTGAAATAGGAATATTCTCCATTAATGCAGGTCTGGATTGAGTTCCATTGTTATCGCGCCATTCATTCGTGTTGGCATCCTTAAAATTTATAAGATGAACAACCTGCCTGTTTCCCACTTTTTTGCCTACAGATACAATGTTTCCGGTTTGGGCAGGCCATTGGGAGATAGGATATTTGTTTTCTGCCGACTGAATCTCTACGGCATTAAATTCACCTCCGTCGCGTAAAATATTCTGATAAGCAACCAAAAAGTCGTAATAATGTACCATTGCGGTTTTTAATTCCGACTTCATTTTAAGGTTGTTATTTGGGAAATACTCCTTGCCCAGCATGTGTTCGCCCAATTCCAGGTGTGCACCTCCAAAGGCAAAAATTACTGCGTTTGTTAGTAAAACTCCCGGGGTATTGAAATAACCCTGATTTTCCGCTAAATCGTAATTCATGTAGGCGGCTAGTATTGTATTCTTGGTATTATCGCTGTATGAATTATTATTCTGGATAATCATTGCCAAATCGTTGTAGGTATCGTTTGGTCCCCAAACCTCCGTATAAAGAAAATCCGTCGATGCGGAAGCAATATTCTCTTGTCCGTATTGATTCACGGCATTCATGGCGATAAACTTATCCGGCTCGCTCGTCCTAACCGACTCAATAAATGGTTTAAATGTTTTATACAGACTTAACGAATTGCCGTGGTAGGTATAATGTTGTCCCCAATCACCCAACTGATCCATGTGAAAGCCATCAAAATCGAGGTATTGATATACCTTTTTGTTTTCGTTATTGATGTAAGCCTGCCATTCTGTATTTGATGGGTCGAGAAGAAAAATGTTACTTAAAAACGGGGGCTGAGGAAGTGTCATTACCTCTTTGTTTATCCGACCGGCATCTTTAAAAATATACCATTCTGCCTTTACACCATCCTGCTCTGCGTGATCCCATGCTCCATACACCAAATTGTAAAACATGGCTTTCATATTGTAGTTGTGGGCGTTTTCAATGTATTTTTCAACTGTTGAAAAGTAAATATCACGGTTGGCAATATCTTTCCACACCGCTTTTGGAGAGTCACCATCCACAGCCATCGGTTGATGATGTTTATGGTGCCAGTCGTAAAATTGAATACCATTAATATGGTGCCTGTTCAGATTTTTCAACACCGAGCTTATTGTCTCGTCATCAATATTTGAATAGTCTGATAAAAATCCATATCTCGGGAACTTTGTCCAATTGGAAGAAACATCAACTGCAATTGCAGCAAGAATATTTTCGGCATTGTTTGCAGTTGTATAAACTTCAACCATGTAAGCCTTAAAATCCTCTGATGGTACATTCCAAACCCATGAACTGTTTGTTAAAGCATGCTCCAGTACAACTTCCCCAAGATATTTGTATCGTACTTTTGTGTTTTCAGGAACCGATGTAATATCAAGATTGAATTGAACTTCATCGCCCGGATTATAAATTGACTTATCTGTTTCAACAAAGTAATTATTGAAACCCGGTAATGACGGATTTGTAGGAAACTCCGGCTCCGCTACTGGCGGAACTATTTCTTCGTTGCTGCCACATCCCATTTGTAGGAACAGAAGCATTAATAATACTACTATTTGCACTTTGTTTTCTCTCATTTTTGATTAAAATCAGCAGGGAGCAATACACCCCCTGCGCATATTAAAATTTATTGTTTCTCAATTGTAAGAACATCTGCTTCCAGATCGATGGAAATCCGATAAGTTCCAGCGTCACCATCCTGTAATTTCCATTTATTGTCCGGTCCATCGCACCCGTGAGTTGTAATGAAATCGGTATTTGAAATTGACTGGTTTGGATTGGCTGCATTAATCCAATCGCCATTGCACCAATCTCCTTTGAACTTTGAAATTTTAAATTCGCCGGTTGGGTTATCTGCACCAAGTTCACCCTCAAAAACATAAATGCCGTTTACTATTGTCATCGGTTCCGGAGTTCCAATATTCCATCCGTTAGGGCCACCATCTCCAATGATGTAAAGCATTACTCGTTCTATTTTTATCGAATTATTATACAGGTTAACTGTAATCAGGTATCGTCCCTGGGTTTCTTCGGTAACACGCCATTTGTTGTCCGGGCCATCGCATCTGTTGGTTACAATATAATCGGTAGCTGTAACATCCTGATCGGGTTGACTTGGATTAATCCATTGCCCATCACACCAATCGCCTGCAAAAGTTGATATTTTAAATTCTCCGGGAGTTAGCATCGCTTCATAAGTAAATACAAACGGATCGGCTGCGCTTTGAGTAAAAGCCTCCGGATTTCCGATGTTCCATCCCGATGGAGAAGCATCACCAACAATATACAGTTCACCAAATTCAGGACCCGCAAGTTTTTTCATTTCAATGCTTAGGTCCAATAAATTAACCGTGAGTTTATAGTTTCCTCCTTCAATGATTTCCCATTGCAGATCGTCGCCACTACCTCCTTCGTTGTACACCATTTTTGAATCGTCATTTGCATCTTTTGTGTAAAAATCCTGGCACCAGCATCCATCGGTATTCACTGCAAATTTGAATGTTCCGGTTTTCATTTGCCCTTCATAAGTGAAAACCCAGGGCTGAGAAGAATTAGGTATCAAAGGAGTAGCGTTGCCAATATCCCAACCATTTGGAGTGGCGCTGCCAACCATGTACAATTCTTCGGAAACCGGTTTATAAGGCGTTAAAGAAAAAATTAATGTTTCTGACACACCGTCTTCAACCCCCTCTTTAACCACATTTGCCGTAACTTTTGCCTCGAACGAAGCTGTTGAGCCGGGTTCCACCCCCCAATAATTCAACAGTAAATCGTTTAATTCTTCGGCATTAAATTTCTTTTCATAAACACCTTTTCCAAGGTCGTAAATCTGTGCTGTTGCAAACTCATTTCCTTCCATATCCATTTCAAGTGAATATGAAATTGAGCTGGAAGTTCCGTGGTTTGTTCCGCGTGTCCAGCTAAAAGAAAAAACAGATTCAGAAGCTTGTTTTTGAGACAGTGTCAGTTCAGAATTTGATACTGATATTGCTATGGGGGCTCCCAATGCAACAACAACATCTTCTTCTTTTTGGCAAGAATTTAAAAGCGTTATAGCTATTACTACGAGTACAGAAATCCACATCCCGTTTTGCATGTAATTTCGCTTACTGCAGTTATTATTTTTATATCTAAAGTTTTTCATTGTTTACTATTTACGTTTGATTTATTAAGAAACTGCCCGTTAACTTAGTATCCCGGATTTTGGGTAAGATTAGGATTCGACTCAATCTCTTTTAGCGGGATTGGAAACAGAAAATGCTTTTCGGTAGCGTTTACTTTGCCAATTGAGTGTAGGAAATCCAGTCCCCATTGCCCGTTATCAACTCTAATTAAGTCGAACCAGCGCTGACCTTCAAAAGCCAATTCCAAACGGCGTTCATTCAGGATGATCTCTTTCATTTCTGATTGCGATTTTCCGCCTACTGCTTCTAATCCTGCTCTCTCGCGCACCTCATTTAACGGAGCTTCTGCTTCAGAAGTCCTGTTCAACTCGTTCAGTGCTTCAGATTTCATTAACAAGACATCAGCATAACGTAGTACCGGAAAGTTCATTGGGCTATTATCGTAAGTGGCTGAAATTGCCTTGGTAACCAGAAATTTCCGAAGATTAAAACCAGTTATGGAGTAAGTAGGATTGTATTTCTGACCATCAAAATTTGGACAGTCTTCGTAGAATACTGTTGCGTCCTTTCTTAAATCGTTTTCCTCGTAAGCATTGATAAATTCCTGCGTTGGCTGGTTCCAGCCCCAACCACCGGCTACCATTCCTGAGTTTCGTGGCCCCTGAAAAGTACTCAACCATGATGCTTGGTTTTCGTTTGACCAGAAGTCTTCGCCCGCATCTCCGGTATATTGCACTTCAAATAATGATTCTATGGAATTCTTATTGTAAACATCGAAATTATCCGCATAGTTTTCATTTAAACGATAGCCTAATGCAGTAACCTCGTTGCTTAACGAAACCACATTCTCCCATTCGCCTAACGTGAGGTAAACCTTAGCCAACAGCCCTGTGGCAGCACCTTTGGTTGCCCTTCCTAAATCGTTGGAAGAATAACTTGATTTTGTTGGCAATAAATCTTTTGCGGTGGTTAAATCATCGATAATCAGATCGTAAACCAGGCTTTTGTCGGTTCGTGCCGGACGTAAATCATCGCCAGGTACTTGTGGTTCTGTTATTAGCGGAACATCGCCAAAAAAACGCACCAGAATAAAGTAGTAATGTGCCCTTAGGAAATGTGCTTCACCTAAAATTCGATTCTTTAAGGACTCATCAATATCCATTGACGGAATTTTCTCCAGAACGATATTGCTGCGTAAAATACCCGGCCACGGACCACGGAATAAATCTAAAACGCCCGGGTTATCGGTTGTTGTAACAAAGTTGGCCATGTCTTGTGTTTCGCGGCCATCATCACCACCTCCGGCACCAACAATACTGTTTCCAGCCATAATATCCGTTGTCCACATGCGCATGTTATACAGTTTGGGCCATTGTAATGGTTGGTATGCCCCGTTTACAGCATTTATGGCATCCTCTTCAGTTTGATAATAATTATCAGTATTTATCGAATCGAGTGGCGCTTTATCAAGAAATTCATCGCTACACGAAATAGCAATTACAGCCAAAACCGCTATTGCCAGTATATTTTTTATTGTATTCATTTTATTCTGATTTAATTGGTTAGAAGCTAATATTTACACCCAGACTGTAGGTTTTTGTCACCGGATAAGTATTTAAATCAATTCCGTTAACACCAACCTCAGGATCGAATCCCGAGTAATCGGTAAATGTGAAAAGATTCGTTCCTGAGACATAGATGCGAGCAGAACTCATTTTTGCCTTTTGAATGATGCTGGCCGGTAAGGTGTAACCAAATGTTATGTTTTTCACCCTCAGGTACGAACCATCTTCTACAAAGCGGTCAGATGGGCGAATGTTTTTATTGGGGTCGTTAAATACGGCTCGTGGTACTGTAGTGCTTGTACCTTCTGCTGTCCAACGGTCAAGTGCTCCTATAGTTTGATTCTGGGCTACGGCCATACCTTCACTCCAGATTTTATTGGCGTTGTAAATATCATTTCCGTAAACCCCCTGAAGAAAGACTGTAAGGTCGAACCCTTTATAGGTGAAAGTATTGTTTAAAGCAAAAATGAAATCAGGATTCGGGTTACCAATGTACGTACGGTCGTTATCATCGATTATGCCGTCGCTGTTTAAGTCCAAATACCGGATATCTCCAGCCGATGTTCTTGAATACGGGTCATCTCCGGGTACCTGCAAGGCATGTTCGTCAACTTCCTGTTGATTTTGAAAAATCCCATCAGTTACAAAACCATAGAATACATCCATGGGCTGTCCAACTTCCAAGCGGGCAATACTTTGGTTAAAACCTACGCTGCCTCGTGCCATCGGAATGGTGTCGTTCAGGCTTTTAACCTCGTTTCTGTTTACCGAAATATTAAAATCAGTATCCCATGTAAAATCACCCTTTAAATTATGCGAGGTAATACTAAGCTCGATTCCTTTATTCTCAATTTCTCCGGCATTAATCGATGGAACATAAATATCGGAATAACCCGTAGTAATGGGTATTGAAGCAGGAACAAGCATGTCCTCCGTATTTTTGATATAGGCATCGAATGTGATATTCAGGCGTTGGTCTAAAATAGTAGCATCGAAACCAATGTTTGCCTGCTTTTGCGATTCCCATTGAACATTGGGATTGGGCATCACAATAGGCACAACTGCATTTACAAGATTATCGTTTAGGTTATACTTAATGGTATTTAGCGCCGAAGCAAACGAGTAGTTTCCAATTTCCTGATTACCGGTAACACCATATCCTGCCCTGAGTTTTAAATCGTCAACAAATTCAATGTTTTCAAAGAAATCCTCCTCCGAGATCCTCCAGGCTGCAGAACCCGATGGGAATAATCCCCATTTGTTGTTTTGCCCGAACCTTGATGAACCATCGTAACGAACTGTTCCGGTAAGCAAGTATTTGTCGGCAAACGAATAATTTACACGCCCCATATAAGACATTAAAGACCACTCATTTGTATTTCCTCCTATATTTTTTTGAGTTAAACCATTGTCAAGTTGCTGGGTTAAGTCGCTGGCAAATTCCTGAATGGAACCGGTCATATATTTGAACTTATTTTCCTGGGCACTTGTACCAGCCAGCAGTGTTAGCTTATGCTTCTCGTCTATTGTTGTTTTATAGGTAAGCGTGTTGTCCCAGTTCCAGGTTATGGAGCGATTCCAGCCTTCGCCAAGATAAGATTGTTCCTGTGGAGTAGGCTGCCAGTCATATTTTGGTGACCACGAACGTGATTCCCAAAAGTTAGCCTTTATACCTGCCAGCGATTTAAAAACAAGCCCTTTCAATATTTCTACTTCGCCATAAACTGATCCCATAAGGTTGTATCCCAGGGTTGTATTCTCAATTATTTCTGAACGTCCAATCGGATTTACAACATCGCCATACCACATTGGGATTCCAACCGGTCCGGCATACGTACCATCCTGGTTATAAATTTCCTGAGTTGGAAGTGCTCTCATAGCATCTATTATGCTATAGTCGCCGCTGTATTTTTTGTCGTGATTTAGAGTAATGTTATTACCAAATTTCACTTTATCAAGAATCTGATTGTCTGAATTGAATTTTAAAGTGTAACGTTCAAATCCTGTATTGTTTACAATTCCTTCCTGGTCGAAATAGTTGCCGGAAACGTAATAATTTGATTTTTCGTTACCGCCAGAATACGAGATAGAATAATTTTGAATGGGAGCCGTAGAAAACATGGCCCCAAGCCAATCTGTTCCCTCGCCCAGCGATGCCGGATTTGAATATGCCGGATTTTGATTCTGACCGGCATTAGCCATCATTTCATTATGCAACGAAGCAAATTCGGAAGCATTTAGCATGTCAACCATATTGGTTGCCTCTTGCATACCATAGTAGGCATTGAAAGAAATAACCCCTTTTCCTGATTTACCGCTTTTTGTGGTTATAATAACTACACCGTTAGCACCTCGCGAACCATAAATTGCCGTTGCCGATGCGTCTTTTAAAACCTGTATCGATTCCACATCATCCATGTTTAATTGATTTAAACCGGATTGAGTTGGTACACCGTCGATTACGAGTAAAGGATCGTTGTTATTAATGGTGCCAATACCACGAATACGAAAGGTTGGGTCGTTACCGGGAGTACCACTCGAGATAATCTGCACACCGGCAGCTTTCCCCTGCATGGCTTCACCAACGCTCGCCAGTGGGAGCGATTTTAAATCATCGGTGCTTACTGAAACGACAGAACCGGTAAGATCTTTCTTCTTTTGTGAACCGTAGCCTATCGCAACCACTTCCTCCAGGCCAATCGTTTTCTCAAGCATGGTTACATTAAGTTCACTTTTGTTTTGTATACTTTCTTCAACATCCTGCATACCAACAAAAGAAAATACCAGAATACCATCTGCGGGAATATTCGACAAGGAGTAATTTCCATCGAAGTCGGTTGTTGTTCCTTTGGTTGTACCTTTTAAAACAACTGTTACGCCTGGTAAAGGCTCTCCCCTGGAATCAGTAACCGTACCTTTTACTGTTTTTTCGTTTTGCTGTACTGAAGTTTTTGTTGAACCGGATTGTAAGTTCCCGTTTGCATAAACTTCAGAACTGGAATGTACCGTAATTAGAATAATACCAATAGCCAGTACGCTGTTTACAAATTTCGTCATAGTTTACTTTGAATTAGTTTTACAGTGTTAATTTTCATTTCCCGGTTTTGATAATTAAGCTTAACTGGGAATCTGAAAATTTTTGATTTCTAATTCAAAAGTATTTTAAGGCAGTGCTAAAAGGAAAAAGTAAAAGGTTTATATAGATTTATTTTGAGGGTCCTTCTCATACATGTCTATTTGTCAATTAGTTACAATGCATTGATCCTGAAAAAATATAGATGAAATATGATTCAAAAAAAAGGAAATCAGCCCCGAAAACATCCTCTTCAGAACTTTCTATTTAGGTAATAAACTCGTATTTTCGATATTCGCCCCACGAGTAACCAACATGATATCCTGCTCAAACTGGGTAGGATTTTGAGACTTGTTTTTCATTTTCGATTTGTAAGCATAAATGGTATTTACCGAGCAGTCGAGAATTCGGGAAAGCTTTTCAGCATCTTGAATGCCCAACCTGAATAAAGCAATAATGCGCAACTCGGTATTTAAAAGTTGTCCTTCTTTCATGCGAATTTGCTCTTCAGGTTTTAATAAGGCATTTATTTTATTCGGAAACTCTGGAAAAATTTCGAGAAATGCTTTATCAAAGTTGTGGTACAATTTTGCTTTTTCTTTATGTATATTTAGGTTGTCAACTTCAAGTGAAAGTTCATCAAACTGTCTTTTCTTCAACCGTCTGCCAACCAATAATTTTAACTTTTCAAGCTTATCAATAATCTGAGAACTAATTTCGAAATAATAACCAATGTATTCCTCTTTTATCCTGTTGGCAAGCAGTAACTCCTCGTTACTTACTGCCAGCTTTTTATTGGTTTTTTCTACGATTATTTTCGATTTTCTAAGTTTTACAGTCTGTCTTGCAATAACAACAAAAGAAATTCCCACAACGATAATCAGTAAAGTTACAACCAAGGCGTAATTCCATAGTTGTTTCTTTTGTTTTTCAATGGTTCCAATATGCTCTGCTTTAATAAAAGGCAGAAAATTGGAAACCTGCCAAAGCCTGAAATTACTTCCGTAAAAGCGACTATCTTCTAAGGCTATATTTACATATTTGCTGGCACGGATTATATCTCCCTGTTCATAGAGATTATTGGCAAGAAAAAGCAATGCAACAGCTTCCTTTTTGGCTCCCCTTAGATCAGCCATTGCTGCTTTTGCCATATATATAAGCTCCTTTTCTTTGTCTCCAACAATTCCATAGGTAAAAGCAAGAGATATTAACGGTAATGCTAATTCGTCATTTGTAAGACTATAAGTACTTATTATATTTTCGAGCTCAACAATGGCTGTATCGTTATTTCCCAGTTTTAGATTTTTCTGAGCTATTAATGAATGGTATTGCCACGAAGATTGCGGCAAATACACTAAAGCCGAATCATAACCGGCCATCCCTTTTTCCCGGTAATCCTGTGCAAATTCGGGGCTTTGCGAAAAGCTTTCCATATCAAAATATCCCCGGCTCAGTACCTGATAATAATTTGCTTTTACTTTATCCGAAAGGGGGAATAAGTTAATAGAATTCAATGTCTTTAACGATTCATTGAAAATTCCGGCAGAGATAAGAATATTGGCAAATTCAATCTTTGCACTTGCAATCAATTCAGAGTTATTAATTTGTTGAGCAGTTTCATTTAGCTCTTTTGCATAATAGTATGCTGAATCAAATTTAAACGTTTGATACTCATTATAAAGCCTTAAGCAATAGGCATAATAGTTGGTCAAATAATGCTCATTTTCCGGACTTGGTGTAGATTCTTTTAACTCGATAAGACGGTCGAGCTTTTTTGTTACAAAGTATTCTCTTTGAGCGATAACTTCATCCAGGGTTGTCAATATATCTTTCGAAGTCTCCTGGCTATATCCATTACAAACGTATATGATTGAAGTGAAAAGAAAAATAAATTTAAGTATGAAAACTCCCATATAATTTGGATGTAAAAAAATACTACTTCAAAAATACGTTTAAAATTTCAAAATGAATTTCGTTCATTTTGCATAAATATAGAGCTTATTTCAAAATTAGAGGATAATAATTGTTGGCTCTTTATAATTGGAACAATGGAATAAGATGCCTCTTACACAATTGTTACATTTACTTGTAAAAATGTTTCAGGGTTGTTGCTTCGAGTCTTAGTTGCTAAAGAGTTGAAACATCATTGCTTGTATTTGTAACATTCATTAATGCCTTCAAATTGGCGTCCCGCTACTTTTGGTTCAAAGTTTTAAACCAATAATTCTGAATCGAAATGAAACAACAGAACGTTTTAACCGTCGCCTTGATCATTGCTTTAGGCGGATTTCTCTTTGGCTACGATATTGCCATGATGTCGGGGACGACAACACAACTTGAAGAGCTATATAATTTAAATAGTTTTTGGTTAGGTTTTACCATAGCAATAGCTATTGTAGGTACTATAATTGGTACTATAATAATAGGGAAACCAGCTGAAAAGTTTGGCCGACGCAAATCTTTAATCATTTTATCAGGTATCTTTTTTATTTCAGCTTTAGGAAGTGCTTTTTCAATAGGCTGGGGTATGTTACTGTTTTTTAGATTGGTAACAGGCATAATGCTAGGTTGTATTTCAGTGGTTACACCCATGTTCATTGCCGAAATATCACCGGCAAAAAAACGTGGGCAATTAGTGTTACTCAATCAGTTTTTTGTTGTATTCGCTATTTTCCTGGCATTTGCAGTTAATTATTTTTTGGTCAGCACCATTGATCTCGATTCCTGGCGTTGGATGATTGGAATTGAGGCAATTCCTGCCCTTTCATTCTTTTTATTGTTGAATCTGGTTCCTGAAAGTCCGAGATGGTTAATTAACCATGGACGATATGAAGAGGCTTTGTCCACTTTTGAACGTATCAAAGCTGAGGATCCGGAAGAGGAAGTCAGGATTGTCAAAGAATCAGTTGAGCAGGAAGAAGCTATCGGTTACGGTAAACTGTTTGTAAAAGAAAACCGTTTACCGGTGATGATTGCAATAATGATTGCAGCTTTCAACCAATTAGCCGGTATTAATGCCATAATGATTTATGCTCCGCGTGTTTTCGAAATGGCAGGGTTCGAAACCGATATCTCTTTACTCCAATCCATCTCGGTAGGTGCAACAAATCTGCTTTTCACCTTTGTAGCTCTTTTTCTTATCGACAAATATGGACGGCGCACATTGTTAATGGTTGGTTCAGTTGGTATGGTATTTTTTCTTGGGATGCTTTCAAAGTCGTTCTTCACGGGCGATTACTCCGACCTGGGAGGTTACGGGGTGATGATTTACCTGATGGGGTTTATCGCGTTTTTTGCATTTTCCCAGGGAGCTGTTCTCTGGGTTGTTATTTCTGAAATTTTTCCTAACAAAGTTCGTTCGCAGGGACAGGCACTCGGAAGTTTTACACATTGGATTTTTGCTGCTGCACTTATATGGGGATTTCCGGTTTTAAACAATGCAGTTGGCGGCGGAGTCTCCTTTGGTTTTTTCGCGATCATGATGGTATTCCATTTCTTTTTTGCATGGAAAGTTCTTCCTGAAACCAAGGGGAAATCGCTGGAGGAAATTCAGCTTGAGATGAAAAGAAAATAACACCCATCATATAACATCAAAAGAAACTAATCATGGAAATTAAAAACAAGGAAATATTGTGCATTGGGGAAGTGCTTTGGGACAGGTTGCCTTCGGGAGCAAAACCGGGAGGAGCGCCAATGAACGTGGCGCTTCACCTAAATGCTATCGGCATGGATGCTACCATTGCAAGTAGCATAGGGAATGACGATGAAGGCAATAATCTAAAAGCCTTTTTGAATAGGTCGGGGCTCGATACCAGTTATATCCAAACGGAAGATTTTTTGCCAACAAGTGAAGTTATTGTTCAACTGGATGAAAACAATAATGCAACCTATGAAATATGTGAGCCGGTAGCTTGGGATAACATTCGTTTGACAAAAGAATTAATGGATAAAGCAAAAAAGTCCGGTCTGCTGATTTATGGTACGCTTGCTTCTCGAAATCCCATCTCACGGGAATCTATCATGTTTTTATTAGACTATAGTGGAGTAAAGCTCGTTGACATCAATTTTCGAAAACCTTACGACTCGCAAAAGGTAGTCGAAGAGCTTTTGATGAAAGCTGATATTGTGAAGATGAATGAAGATGAATTAGTCGTTTTTGCAAACTGGTACAATAAACATAAATATGACGAGAAAAGCCTGATTAAATGGTTTGCTTCACAATACAACATAAAAATGGTTTGTATTACAAAAGGTGAAGACGGAGCCATTTTGTACTGCGAAGGTGAATTTTATGAGCATCCGGGCTTCAAGGTAAATGCAGTTGATACAGTTGGGGCGGGCGATGCATTTCTGGCTGGATTAATTTCTTCGCTCATAAATGGTAAATCCCCTGATGAAGCCTTGGCATTTGCATGCGCAACCGGTGCCTTTGTGGCAACAAAAACGGGAGCGACCCCAAATTACGACATGAAAGAAATCAATTCGATACTATCTGAAATTAAAGTGTAAGTGAGAAATAAATAATACTAAAACTAAGTAATCTTATCTAATTATGATGAAACTAATCAAATTGAAAAAAGCAGGCAAAGGGATATTTATTGTCCTGTTGAGTTTGCTTTCAACAGTGTCGTTTGCACAGCAAGCCACTGTTTCTGGTAATGTTACAGACTCCAACGGGGAAAGTTTGCCCGGCGTAACTATTATTGAAAAAGGAACAACGAATGGAACAATTACTGGTATTGACGGAGATTATACCATCTCTGTTTCAACAGATGCAACACTCGTATTCAGTTTTGTGGGTATGCTTAAACAGGAAATTGCTGTAGGCAACCAAACAACAATTAATGTACAGTTGAATGAAGAAGCTATTGGCTTAGACCAGATTGTTGTAACGGGTTATCAAACACAGAAAAAAACTGATTTAACAGGTGCTATCAGCGTAGTTGAAATGGATGAAGTAAAGGAAACACCAACAGGAAATGCTATTAAAGCATTGCAGGGCCGTGTTGCCGGGCTTTATGTAACTACTGACGGAAATCCGGGGTCATTCGCTACTGTTCGAATCAGGGGTGGTAGTACCATGGGTGGAGGAAGCAACGATCCGCTCTATATTATTGATGGTGTGCCGACAACCGGAGGTATTGAACAACTAAACCCGAACGACATCGAATCGATGCAGGTATTAAAAGATGCTTCTGCTGCCAGTATCTATGGTTCGCGGGCAAACAACGGTGTAATTCTTATTACAACTAAAAAAGGAAAAGAAGGAGTTTCCAAGGTTGAGTTCAGTTCTTATGCCACTATTCAGCAATATACTTCAAAACTCGATGTGCTGAATACCTATGACCGGGGATATGTAAACTGGCAGGCTGCAATCAACGACGGATTGACACCAACTTCAAGTATTTATAAATATGACTGGCATTTGGATGGCGACAATGCAGTCCTCGACAGGATTTTATTGCCTGAATATATCGATCCGGCACAAACCATGCGTCCTGCAGATACACGTTGGTACGACGAGATTTCTCAAACTTCACTCATTCAATCGTACAACCTCACAATCTCTAACGGAAATGAAAGAGGAAGTTCACTTATTTCTTTGAATTATTACAACCACGATGGAATTATTAAAGAAACCAACTCGAATAAAATTACGGCACGTATAAATTCCGATTATAATTTTTGGGACGGTAAATTAAAGGTGGGAGAAAACCTGAATGTTTCAAAAATATACAATGCAGAAATTCCTACAGGCGATGTAATGTACCTGGCATTGGTGCAACAGCCCGTAGTTCCGGTAAATTCTGTTGATGGTGGCTGGGGTGGTCCTGCCCCGGGAATGACAGACCGGCACAACCCGGTTCGTTTAATTGAGCAGAACAAACATAACAAAGGCAAATCGTCGCGCATCTTCGGAAATATCTATGCTGACCTCGAACTAATAAAGGGGCTGCATTTTAGAACCAGTTATGGTGTGGATTACACCCAGACGTACCGACGTAAAATGGATTACAGCTATGTGTCTGGCTTTTTAATTAGCGATATTAACCGTACAACCACCTCTCAGTCACATAATTTGTCGTGGACTTGGACCAATACATTGAATTACAAGTTCGAAAAAGAAAAACACAACCTTGATGTGGTTGCAGGAACTGAAGCCATTAAATACGAAGATGAATGGTTCTGGGCAAGTCGCGAAGGTTTTGTTCTTGAAGATCCGGACTATATGTACCTAGATGCCGGAACCGAAAAAGTGCTG